>BNJS01003155.1_pt1 | contig 91986 bp, 102 predicted proteins | sample 8540461 | NCBI WGS metagenome assembly BNJS01 (sample SAMD00202454, study PRJDB9452) | human saliva metagenome | isolation source: human saliva | place: Japan | reverse complement strand
TTTCGAACAGGCTGCCATGAGATGTGATGTACTCATAAATTTGCTGCTAAATTTCAGCATCTTATCGTCTTAATGTCGTATTCTCCACGTCTCAATCAACCCCTACCGCAGCCATGGGGCAACTTCCTCACATCACCCTCAATGTACTCGGCTCCTGTCTTCATGTGGTCAAGGACTTTTATCTCGCATGCAAAGCACCTAACCCTTAAAGCTCTTCGATAGGACCACATACCGCCGGAGACCACCAACGCTTCCATCTACACGTTCGGGCTCCAGCCACCTCGAGCCACCTTCTTGACAAGCCTCCAGCAGTTACGTATCAACATTCTGATAAGGTAGATTTCTCTCGCTAGGGGTAGATAGATGCAAATCTCTAACGCCAAGGACGATCGAGCGTGCTGACCTCCTGAGGAGGGAAGCGACTAGGGCAAAAGAGCTGATTTTGAGGTCACTGCATGGATGAAAACTCTATAACGTCTCAGTAGTAGCTCCTGTCCAAACACAGATGCTGTTCTTCTTTTAAGATGTTTTGGATAATTCTCTTTGACAAAATGCCACGCAAATCCCAGCAGGCCAGGGTCCTACGATGACGTCAAACTCTGCACAAAAGCTCTTCAGACCTAAGAGCCAAAATGTTCTTCGCTTGATGCTGATAAGGACTGCATTAGCCATTGCTGTCCGCAACCAAGAATACAGTTTGATTGAGGGATACACTACATCAAGACCAGCGGTGACGTAAGCAGCTTATATGTCATGCTATCCACGTGAGGATATACAGCACTGACGTAGCATGGTATAAACACAGCCAGTCATACTTTCATAGACTAAGGATTCCTTGTTAAGAGACTTTCAGTACTGACAGTCTCACTGCTGTTAGCCGAGGGGCGAAGGTAGGTGGTGTTTGTGAACAAATCCAAATAAAATGTAGTTTTATTCTTACATGCATGCATTAAACTAGACAGGATGAGAAAAAGCATTTCACATTGATAATAGCTTACGTACTTAAATTAAACAGATTGCCTGAAATCTATGTACCCTTAATTGACTACCCAGGGCAATCGCTGTCATTGCAAATTTAGAGTTTCAAAATCAATGTCAGTACGTCGTACTTACTACCTAGTAACATAGCCACCTACTAAAAGTGTTTTACGTGTACATAGCTTTCAATGTGAGTGCCTTGCTAAATTTCACCAGAGCACAGTGGTACTTTTGGAGACTTCGGCTGTGAATCTGTACCGACACACGATAATAGTCACCACAAACTTTGATAAGTAATATTGCAGACTTTGCTTCTGACTTTATAAACACACAAATTTTAACTCTTAATCGCCTACAGTCTATATTCAAATGAAGATTTGACCTCTCCAGCAGCACCGGACTTACAGATAAGCCTAAATTTCCCTCTTTGACAGAACCATAAATAATTACCACTAAGATAGCAGCTGACAACCATAACAACCTTGATTGTCCACCGTGCTGGGATGCACGCTGTTTTCGCGATAAGTTGTTGGTGCTGAAAGTTCATGGCACGTTGTTCACGATGTCTCAGCGAAACGCTGGCACTACGAATTCTCTTGCAGGAAAGCCTATCATGTCTCATCAACAGAATTTGTACTATTATAACTTCGGACGCATAGCAGTACCCATATTTAACTCACTCATATCGGATACACTCTCTCTTAAAAGCACTGAGCAATACGACAGCCAATTTCGCTGGACCAATAGCGCAAATGCATGAAGGCACCTCAGCATTCGTAACCCATGTGCTGGGAACCTACTGAAATATGGCGCAGCCATAGCATCAAGGCTGCCAATAGCATCAGAAGGCTGGCTTCTCTTCAGACGGAGGACTGGGGCTATTTTCAGAGCCCTCGGACATACATGCCACTTATTTTCTATAGTCCCTCAACGAACCCCATGGTGCTTGCATGAGACTCCTCATTTGGTATGCGTTGATCATTTGCATCGCCACCTATTCTATCTCGTTTCTCAGATACGCCAAGCACTTGGGGTATGCTTCCCTCACTGTTTGGTATCTCTCTGCCCTGAAATAGGCATTAGTGGGCTTTTCTCCCTAACAGCCTATATTTACTGGCTTGGGTGCTTTCTGCAGCATTTGCAAGCACGATATGCTCAAGGATTTTCACACATAAAAGATATTTCCTCTAATTATTTCCGTCCTAATTATCTCAATCGGAACAATTTGGGGATAACACAGGAGCAAGCAAAAGAATACTAGTTGACCTGCACTTATACAGGCGTTGTCGGGTCTGCTCTAGCCGACAGACTCATACAAACGCAAGAAGGCTTTAAGACCCTTTGCTTAAAGATGGCAGGCAATGTATTCTTCATCTACGCTGTACACGAAATCTACATCTGAAGAACCGGGCTCAATGGGTTCTTCTCACGCATTCCGATGATGGACCACTATGCAGTCAAATATGTAGGATACTTTTATTCAACCGCTTATCCTACTAGCAGTATCCTTGCTCTTGAACTACCTCGTCAAGCGTTACCTCTAAAGGTTTACGCAGTCCATCACTGGCGGAAGAGCATAAAAATTACCCTCTTTAGTGAACTAAAATGCTAAATCATTTGTTTGTACAAACAAGATGATTAGACATAAAGAAAGGAAACGAAGTCCCATAAGAGCTTCTCCATATTTTATATTAAACTATTTGCCTCAGCATTCTTAATGGATGTTAGGGGTTCTTTGATATAGATACCTCAAGATAAAGTTAATAGAGACTTTGATAGTGAGAAAAACAGTATGGCTCACAGCTAGCCTCATGATGATGTCTATTGCCCTTCCCTCTTGTGGCGGGACGCACGCAAGGACAAGAACAGCAAGCCCAAGCAATGCCTTACAAGACGATGAGCGTAAGCTCAGGGCGATAGAGAACTCAAAACAAACTACTCGGCTACGATACGAGGAAGACAAGACATTGACATCTACCCCTCAGGTAAGTGGTGGGCTTGACACAAGTACTCGTTAATGAAGGCGACGTTGTGCGCAAAGGACAAACACTTTCATCGCATTGACCAGAAGTCCCTTATCGGGCTGCGCTTGCGCAAGCGGCCAACACATCCAAGCCGCAAAAGCAGCTCTCTCAACAGCTAAGATTACACTTGATGCCAAGCAAAGACTTTTCAACGAGAAAGTCATTTCACAGATTGAACTAGATATGGCCTCGTGGCTAACTATCAGTCTGCCGAAGCTGGTCTACAGCACAAGCCAAGGCCGCGGAGCTTGGTGCGCACAATAATCCTCAGCTACACAACTGTAACTAGCCCTGCTGATGGGTGTAGTAGGAACACTCCCCTACCGTCAGGAACGCTTGCGTCTGGCTACAGCCTGATCCACTAACCACTAGACTCGGACAACAAAGCTATGTATGTCGCTTCTCTCGCGAAAAAGACGGCTTCTTGATCCTTTACGCGTAAGTATGCTCTCTAAGAGCTGCTGCTGTTAAGAGTATGGGAGGCTGTAATTACGCCTAAGCGATTGGCAGAAGTCCATGCAAGAAAGCACCGGCAGTACTTGGTCGAGAGCATTTAGTGGCGTCACCGACCGAACAGCTGGAGCTAGTAGCCCAAGAGGCCAAAGTTCACGACAACCACCTCCTGCAGTGGTGCTGGCACGGGAACGTAATGCTACCAAGCACAGCTACAGCAATATCATTGATTATTCCTCAAGCCGCTACTTAGCAGCCATACAAGACAAGGTATCTCGCTTTTATAAGGTCGCTGACGGCAGGCTACCTAACGCTTATCGCAGTGGAGCACTATTAACAAATGCACTGAGTAATGCCTCGTTGCCTACCTGATGGAGCCCAAGGGCTGGAGACGTCAGTCATAGCCGAGAGAGACCGTGGTCTTGTACGCAGAAGGCGCCACAGATAGCTCAGCTCAAAGCAGGCTGTAAAGTAAGCAATCACGGGATATTTGAAAGACAATATATTGTTTATCAAACGACCCGTGATGTACTGCATCTCGATAACATATCGTGATTGTCTTCATGGGTCTAATATCGCTCTTCAGTTACCTGTGAAACCCAGTATCCAGACATCGCACCTCCGACTATCCGATTTCTAAGAAGTTCCCAGACTGATGCCGATGCCGTACAGCAGAGCGTCGTACTCCCCATGAAAGAGCTATCAATGTGGTGTGGGGTATGACCTATGACCTCATCTGCGAGGCAATGACGGTAGTGCCTCGATAACTGTGTAGCTTTAAGCAGGGGAGACGAGCAACAGCAGTATGGCTGCCGTCAGTGTACAGAACAAGTGTTAGTCGTTGTGAGGTTAATGCCTGCCGAGGCCAACACCGCATCGGGGCTGTGAATGAAAGCGTCAGGTGGGCACCTTCAAGTAGGGTCTTGTTAACAATGACCCCAAATATGATGTTCTGTTTCTCTCCAAACTATCTGAACATTAATGTCGTTGAGAGATTAAGCGTATCGAGGGCGTCGGCCGAAGTGCAGGTTTTGGGCAAACTTATAGTATGCGCATTTGGCTCAAACCAGTGTTATGGCTCAGTACAAACTGATGCCTAACACGACATCCTGGCAAATAACGAACAAAATATCGTGGCCGCGACAGGTGCCTTGAATTGGGGACTCTAAGAATACTTACGCACCTATACACTCAAATATCGTGGCCAGATTGCAGGTCAGGAAAGGTTGTATATCGTTATTAAATCTCTGAACAATGGTAATGTCCTACACTTGGGTGATGTAGCTGAATGAGCTTGGCGCATAGCCTGCTCTGTCGTTTCGTCTATTGACGGCAAACAGGGGTGTAAACTATATGGCGACGCAGATGGCAAGGGTAATGCCACCGAAGTCAATAACAAGATAGCCAAGCGTCTTGAGAAATGAGCAAAAGACTTACCCAAAGGGTGTTGAGTTCGTACCTTTATAAATACAAATGATAATCTCTACGCCTCTATCGTCGTGATGAAACTCTCATAGTAGCGATTATCCTCGTAATCGCTTGTTGTGTACTTCTTCTTACAAGATTTCAAGGCAACTCTTGCCGCCTCTATCTCAATTATAGTTTCTCTTATCGGCACATTCTTCTGCTAACCCCTGAGAGTAGCTGGTTTTAGTATTAACTTGCTGACGCTCTTCGCCGCCCAGCCGCACTTCTTGGTACTGTCGTCGATGCTATTGTCGTTGTGGAGGCTGTACAGAAAGTTTGAGCCAGGCTATGCGACCGATTACCTAGCTACAGGAGTGCCATGGTGATAATACGATGGCTGGTATCTCTTGTACCCTTGTCTTCGTAGCATTGTTATTCATTCCTGTAACCTTCATGGGAGGACATCAGGTATCTTCACCTCCAGTTTGGGGTTACGCTTGCTGCTTCCGTTGGGCTGTCTATGGTATCTGCCCTTGTGCTATGTCAACACTCTGTGCTATCTCATGATGCGTCAGGACATTACACCAGAAGCAGGAGGTTTCGAATCGTGTAAAACAAACATAGCATTGCCTTCGAGCCTCACTATCCAAGTACAAGAAGGGTCTTAAGAACTGTATTGGTCATCGCGGTTGGTATGTGGGGCACCATTACAGCTCTTCTTCTGGGATGCTTATCTGCCTCGTCACTACAACTAAGACAGGGCTTCATGCCACAAGAAGACCAAGGCTGATTATGGTTAGTATTGGCGCTACCAGGTAATACTATTGAGCAATCCAGCTAAGGTTCTAGACAAGGTCGAGAATATCCATTAAGTCTACCCGAGGTCAAGTACTATATGCATCCGGTGACTTCAGAGCTTATGGGTGGCTCAGGTACTTCCTTACGGTACATTATTTTGTACGCCTCAAGCACTGGGACGAACGTAAGGGTGAGGGGCAACATGCAGATGAGCTATTAGCTAAGCTAAATGCTCAGTTCAAGCTATTCCCAGGAAGCACAAATCTTCGCTATCCAACTGGGTATGATTCGGGGTATGGTATGGGGAATGCTGTCGAACTACAAGTATAAGACCGCGGGAGGAGATAGAGCACCGTTCTGTCAGGAAGGCGGCCTTGTCTATGCGGCTCAACCAACGTCCAGGGTCGCTGTCTTATATGACTGTGCGATAGACTTCCCTCGGTATAAGGTCAGTATAGATGCGGCTCAATGTAAACGTGCGGGTATATCGCCTGCGACAGTCATGAAACCCTTGAGGTAGCATGTATCTTTGGTGCCGGTTTAAATATGCACTCAAACTATAATAAGTTTGGTAGGACACCACGTTATGATGCAGGCGGCACCCGAATATCGTTTGGGCCGGAACCAGAGCCTGAATAATATGTTCGTACGCAGTAGGCAGAAATGGCTCCTATCAGTCAGTTTGTGACCCTAGAAGCTAATGGTTACGTATCGGCCAATCGCTTTAATCTCTTGGCTATCAGTGCTAATGTCAGTGTATGAGGATATTGAGCAGGTGAAGGCATGAGAAGGCTATCGAGGAAATGGCTAACAAATCGCTTCCTCAGGTATTACCTTTTCGACCATAGGTGTGTCGCTCGTGAAAAAGCTCAAAACGACTTCGAACTGACCGACCATATACATCCTCATTTGTATCTCTCCTCTTCCTCATTCTGTCTACTTCTATACGAAGAACTTCCCTCACACATTCCTTTCATGATATTCTATCTGTTCCTTTACCCAATGGTCTGCTGTGAGGGCTTTCCTTTTTACTAAGTCAGAGGTTTTGAGAATAATATCTATTTTGCAAACAGGAACATCATCATGCTTATCGGACGTATGCTTCAAAGCAGCTATCTTGATTACAGAGTATCAACACAGCGTCATCCATGAGATTTGGTATAGTCAGAGCCAAAACACACAGCAACACAAGCATTAACCATCTATCTTGATGACTGTTTTCTCAGCCAGTTTTTGAGTATCGCTTCCACTCATGTTTGCCACTGGAGCAGAATGGTAACAAATTCGCTCTGTGGGTGTCATCAAGTATGCTTATCAGACGGTGCCTATAACGTTATGCACCCTATCTTGTTTGTTTTCTGGTACCTACAAAGAAGTTTATGCATGAAGCCCGAGACACAAGCTGAACCCTCAAATAGCATGAGGAGAACACCTCTAGAAGAACAGTCGACTTAATACTGAAAGAACAATGCCATGAAAAAGAATATAATCCTTACCGCTCTGTAGAGTACACTACTTGCTAGCTGCAGTATCTATAACTCATTATGAGCGACCACGGGCTTACCCCTCATCTAACTTCCAACAGAGCATGGGAGATAGGTACAGTCAAGCGGCTCTACAGTGTAGCCTCTCTCCCATGGAAAAAGAGTCTATGCGATGCAGCTCTTACAAAACTCATTGAGCCAGGGCTTAAAAACAACACTATTCTGTAGTGAGACTACGCATAGAGGCAAGCCGAAATTACCCATCGGAGACCTCGAAAACACCTTCCTTCCCTCAGTCGGCACCGCCTCAAGCAAACCCTAGTTAATGTAACTAACTCTAATCTGATGAGTAAAGAGTTTACGAACTTTAACTTACCGCTCGGTGGCAGGCTGACATCTTTGGTCACTTTGCGCCAGTAGAAGCGCAATAGAGCTTTGGTGGAGCAAGCACTAGCTACAAGCAAACTGTTGGTAACTAGTGGCATCTATCGCGCACGCTCATGCTATGCGCTCGTGCGCCACCCTAGACGAACAGCTAAAAGTCAGAAAAACTGTCCTTATATGGCGCGTGAATGTGCACTATGGGCTCTTATGAACGCAGGGCGTACAATGATGCTGGGTATCTGGTGCAGAGCTCAACACTACACAGTAAGCAAACCTCTGTCGTGACCTCAAGCAACAAATCAAGGAAAGCAGAAAATGCGATTAGGGTATCCTTGGCACGCTAATCACATCGGCGAAGTCTTAGCTCATGGTCTTCGCTCAAACAACCACAATAGGGCTACCCGTACAACTGCGCCCAGCCCAACGGCCGATGTAGAAGAGCTGAAAATGTATTGGCATCCTCATTCTATACCGTAAACAGGCTCGATGCCAATATGTATCCTAATATCTCTATTTCGGGTAACTCTCGTAGTGTGGTATCTTCGGAGGAAACCTTGCTAATCCTGTGCTCCAGCTTAGTGGCTCTTTGACTCAGCTATATTTACTGGGGTCGTCTCCGGCAACCTTAAGATTGCGAGAGTCAGTACCAAGAGATTGCTCAGCTTTGCTCAGACTGCTATCGTTGATGCGGGTATTGAAGTCAATAATCACCTAAGCCAAGTACACACACAGACTTACCACGAACCTTGAATGTTGCCGCCAACGTACTGCCGCTGGCTGTTCGCCGTGGCAGAAGCTACGACTATTACAAGAAATTGGTGGCAGTACTTACCTCGAAGTCCTAACGACGGCGAATTTACTCGCAGCAGAGTTACAAGGCTAAACAATAAAGTACAATAAGGATTACCTCTGCATTGCTCTCTGTCAGGCATAGGCGGGAGGTTCCCATAGCCGTTCGTGAGCGCCAGCTCAAGTAAAAATGGTCTGTATCAAGTGTTGATGCAGACCATTTCATGTCGTATAACTTTTGCGCGTGTTGGTAGGAAGCGCAGACTATAGCCTAGATTGAGGTAACAAGGCGGGCACTGCCAGTCGTAAACGTTTCTATTAGAATACTCATCCCAATAGGTGTGAAATAGAGATAGCCAAAACTAAAAGGGTATATATATGGAAGCGATTGGTCGAGGAAGTTTCCACCCAAATGTAAGGCACAAAACACTATGCGTAAGATGAGGATAAATATAGATACCTTACGTTTCGTCCCCAAAGCCTTAGTTTGAAAGCGAGATGAAGTTTATCCCCACATATCCGCCTTCCGTAATAGGGCGACCTTCTATCTACAAAGAAATTGTGCTTCTGAAACATCCGGCTTGCACCAGCAAATGGTCAATAGCTGGCAAGTTGTTCATCTCAAATCCGGCATGAGCTCTATGCCCGCATGCCCTATTGATATGGAACATAACTACATCAGTAACTGTCCTATATGAACGCCCCATAGATACTGTGCATGCCCTTTCAAGGATACAAACATCCAGCACAGGCAAAGACTCTGTAAGGCGATACCATATTCTATTCATTTCTTTTAAAATATACAGAATACAAACACATTATTCATTTGAGAATGGAGGCAACAAAACTCTTAAACCGAAAAAGAACTGCCGATTAAGCCTTTTTCTGTTGCTAAAGTACTTCTTTATCAACATATATAAGGTTATAAAATGATGCTTTTATCTTGGGTTTGTGGTCTTTCTAGTGCACTGGCCTCGATGATGGCTCTCAGGACAGAAACACTCTCAGCATCGTTTACATCGAGCGATGACCATTCATATCAGTTTGTCAGTGCCTGTGACTGACGCTACGTAATCACCAAATATCGATGCTCTGGCTAAGCATGGTGTGCGTTTTGCAAGAGCTTTGTTTGAACTCTCTATCAGGTCCTAGCCGTGGCAGCAGCCTTTGAAGGCAGCTGGCCGCGGGTGGTGAGCCGCCGGTGCGCATCAATTTCAATCAGAACCAGCAAACAATGCGAAAATCATGGGGCCAATGGTTGCAAACGGCTCTTATGGGTAACTACATCTTGAAAATTGTTCCTCAAGGCTTTTGATTACTGGAATATGCTCTGGTCCGTTGAATATTATAATCTATATTGGCACTCTTGAATAACAAAGGTATTGATGCCATCCGCACAGAGGTTACGTAGTGGGCCAATATCATCAACTTGCATTCTATGAGTATTGATTGGCTTGAACACAGAGATAAGAACTAAGCCTTTCGCCCTCTTCGTTCACCAACAAAGCTGCACACCCACGCATTTGGATGCCCGATACTGTAGACGTTAATAAGTACGAGATGGAACCTTCCTCTACCTAAGACTTTCTACGATGATTACAAAGGTCGTATCGCAGCTGAGACGCATGCATAACGAGACATATGGACGCCATCTATGACCTCAAGATGCAAAGAATGCACCAAGATTTCAGGTCTGGAGTCGCTGGTACACAAGGCGTTTACAAGAGTCTACGCCCAGAAGGAGCAAAACAGTTATGGACAAATACTATAATCCTCTTGCCGAACCTGTAGCGCAATCTACAAGGCGAGCTGCTGAATGGGCCACCAACGCTATATGCGTGATTATGCAAAGGTAATTACGGTCTTGACCGCAATATAGGTGAACTCATGGGTACACTCAAAGAGCATGACCTACTAGACAATACGCTCATCGTTTATACAGTGACCAAGGGCTTTCTATATGGGAGAAAACGGATGGATGGTTCGATAAACGTTTTCATGTTACGATATGTCTATACGTACTCCTCTCGTGATACGTTTACTAAGGGTCTTGACGAGGCGTGTGCGCAGATGGTTCAGAATATCGACCCTACGCTCCTACATTCACCGACCTTACCGTTGGTTCCCGAAGATATGCAGGGGTGTATCTTTCTTCCTCTCTCCTTAGAACGGCGGCCGTAAAGAACTGGAACCTGTGCCTATGCCTATCGCACCATGAATTCAGGTGAACACAATGTCCCGTAGCCACGGTGTCACGCGAGGAACTATAGCTCATTCACTTCTACGCTGTAAAAGGATACTGAAGGAGAAATGAATTTCTGAAATGTACGACTTACACCAAAGACCCAGAAATTGAATAACATCTACAACAAACCTAGCTACAGCAAGGTGCGAGCAAGACTCACACAAGGGACTCTGACGATCGTGCGTCACTACTACTAAAGCTGAAAGCAACGCTACTACTAGGGTTTTAGTAGTGATAAAGTTTAGACTCCTAACACACGTACAGCAGGCTGTGCAAAACGAAATTTCTGCTGGCCCCTGCTTTCACTGAGACGTCGTACTCATTTAATGCACGACTAGTGAGCGCACTTGCGCTAGCAAGTACGCGTACTCGTTTGCGGTGAGACGTCTGAGTTTTGATGCGAGCCCCGTCATTTACGAAGCCATACAACACTCTCTCTTGATAAATCTTTATCTTTACGGCATGATAAACATTTGCAAACGTCAGCAGGTTCGGGAAAAACCTTCAAACTCGTAGGTGAATATCTACGCCTTGCCCTCAAGGGTGACTACAGAAAGATACAAGCAGTAACCTTTACCAATAAGGCTACATTGGAAATGAAAGAGCGTATTATCGCTCAACTCTATATTCTATGTACCGAAACCGAGAAATCACCTTACTGTGAGATTGCTTCTAGGTATAGAGGACATGAGCCTATTCAGTCTGAGGGCCTGCATCAAGGTTGCGGCAGCGTGCTCAAGAAGTGCTACGTCGCATCCTAATTGAGTACAAGAATTTCCGTGTAAGTACTATTGACTCCTTCTTCCAAGAAGTTGTTCGCAACTACTCGTGAACCAAATATCAGTAACTTTCAGGTAGAACTGATAATGAGCGTATCCTAGACCAAGCTGCTAAAGCTATTCTTATCAATGCACAGAAGTGGTAAGGCGCTTAGTCAGGAGGAGCATAGTAGCGAGTCCGATGTCTTGCTACTCAAATCAACTAAGAGGCGTATGGCTGATGGTTATGGGCACAATCCTCTACGCATTATCGGAAGGCTTGCAAATGAATTAACCAAAGAAGAGTTTCAAGAGAAGTTTATCAAAGGAACGGGGGCGTAATACATAAGTTTCCTGAGCTCAAGGATATTGAGGAGCTTGAACGCAAGATCACAAATCACCTAATAATATCAAGAGTGGGCTATCTTCGTATAGTACACGTGTATTGAAATGAACTCGGAGAGTATTGGGCTAACGAAAGACATGCTAGCCTACAAGAAATCAGGGCGGTCTTGCTCCATTCTATAAAAATAAGCAATAGCAATTACTCAGAACTGACAAGCAAAAAGATTTGAAAAAGCATCTGAAGACATTAAATCCTTAGTAGCAAACAAAAGAGCAAGCTAAATGGGGAGCTATTCTAGAAGCTAGCCAACTCACCTGAACTCCTTAATGAATATCAAGATTATACCAATCGTATCGGATTAGAACAGACCAGTCTGCAAGCTCATTTCGATCTATTACCCCTCCTTTTGGACTCATCAAGTCTATACAAGATGAGGTCAATAAGATTACCCAAGAAGAACATAGCCTACCATCTCTAGCACCGCACTAGCTCATTAGTCAAGTATTAGATGATAGCGATGGACCTTCATTCATCTACGAGAAACTCGGCACTGAGATTAACAGCTATATGATTGATGAGTTCCAAGATACGAGCAGATTGCAGTAGTAACAACTTCAGACCATTGCTCGAAGAATCCCTTAGTAATGGGCATGACAATCTTATGTGGGAGATGAGCAGAGTATTTATCGTTGGCGTGGGAGATAGCAGTTTGCTCGCGAACAGGTGAATGCCTATTTTTAGAAATGGTTCATCTAGAACCTCTCAATAAAAATTTCCTCGGCTCCACAAATTATCAAATTTCAACAACTTACTCTATCATAAACTAATAGATAAAGCTCAACATCTCTACAAATCCTCTTTCACCGAGCTATTTAATGGTGATGAAGAGGCTGCAGAAACTTTGCTAGCTCCTCTGTCGTCATTCTTTCAAGACTATCAAACGCCTCAGGAAATACCCTGATAGCAAAAGAAAAAGTCCAAGCAAGCAGAGGGGCTGTGGTTATACACGAATACACCAGAACCCCTACTTTGGAAGAACCATACAGACCTTAACTATTCTTCAAGAACGCATACCTAATTTGGTCATTGATCTACAGCAGAGAGGACTTAAAGCTAATGAGATAGCCATTCTTCGCATCGAGAGAACAAGCAAAAGCTATTGCAGAAATACTCACAAAAGCCAAAGAAGAAGCTCTTAAATGTGAAACTATTGACCTCAATAAATACTCACTAGACTTCGTCTCTGATGAAGCTCTTGCTCCGCTCAACATTCTGACGATTGACTTTTATCTTGGCTATCCTTAAAGCTTATGATTAACGATAGCGATGATACAGCCCGCAAAGAAGTCGAAACAATGTACTTCAAGATTGCTCAGCAAACCATAGACATGGAGCGTGTGGATAAGTTACTAGCTAAGGGTTATCGCAGTCTTTACGAAACCATTGAATTGATCATTGAGCATTTCAGTGAGCTATTCTATGATACTCAGGAAAGGCGAGCGAGCAGAAGAAGCTGAGGAGAAAAGCAAGACTAGCGAAACGGCCTACCTCATCAAATTCCTTGACAGCTCTATCCTACCAGCAAGACCGTAGTAAAGAGTATGGCTGACTTTCATCGCGATGTGGCAAGATACAGCGCACAAGATGCGCCTTAATATGCCTGAAGATGAGCGAAAAATTCAAATCCAAACAATTCATAAATCGAAAGGACTTGAATATCGGGCTGTGCTTATACCATTCTTGAACTGGGAAAATGAAGCCCAAATCTCGCAATGACAACTACCAATGGGTCGATATGCGAAGCCCTAAAGAGCATCTGTGGTGAAGCTGTTTCTTGCGTACCTATCAGGTATCTAAAGACCTACTGAACTCCTTCTTTGCTGCAAGTTATATCCACGAAGTCCTTGAGACTGCTCAGGACTCCATCAATATCCTCTATGTGGCAAGTACTCGAGCAGTACAAGAGCTACATATATGGTTACTCCCCGACAAGCTCCCTTCCGACAAAAAGAAAGAGGATATTCCTCCGAAATGATAAATCTCGTGATGGATACAATGCCTAATCTAGCCCTTGAGCAAGAGCAGGCTGGGAAACACTATATCAAACTCTTGGTCATCTAGAACCTCTATCCACTCTAAAACCGACCTCAGTATAAGGAAGAAAAGAGTAAAGGCAACAAAACTTCAGATGAACAAAACATAACGATTAGTAATATCCAAAGTTTTGAAGCTCAAGACCGCATTGCCGAACTAAGAGAGGGATTAGCTACACTTCGACAAGAGAACGAAGCGTGATGAAGGTATTATCATGCATGAGATACTCAGCCAAATAACGACAGCGCAAGACCTAGATAAGGCAATACAAGTAGCTACGCTCAAAGGCTATTTAGCACCCGAACGCAGTGACGCATTGCAAACCTTCCTTAGCAGGCTTATCACACAGAGCATACACGAGCGTGGTTTGATGGCAGTGGGCGCGTGCTTAATGAGAACCCTATTCTAGGGAGATAACTTATCGTACAGACCTGACCGAATTATTATTTATTCAGATAGAGCCGATATTATAGATTATAAATTTGGTGTCGCCAAATCCCAACATCAGAGCAAGTACTCAATTATGGTTATTTACTTCGCAAGATTTTGGGCGAAGGCTTCCAAGTGCACACCTATCTATGGTACATTGACCTCCCTCAAGAGCAAGACGAAATAATAGAAGTATATAGTTAAGATCTACATAATATGGTATATGTGCTTTTACTTAGAGGAGTCAATGTAGGGAGGGAAAAAACAAAGTCTCTATGAGTGATTTGAAAGAAGCACTCTCTAACGAGGGCTTTGAAGATGTTAGTTCTTATATCAACAGCGGAAACTTATTCTTTAGGAGTACTCAAAGCCTTGAGCATTGTAGTTCCGTAATAGCTCACTTACTCGCAAGAGATTATGCCTTTCCTATTCCCTTTGTATTGATGAGACAAAGAGGATTATTTAGCTAGAAAAAGCTGAATTACCTGATTGGTGGCAAGGAGATTTAGCAAGACGTGACGTTCTCTTTTATCCCCAATAATACGGACAAGGCAAGTATTCTAGACTTTATCAATACATCCGAGCTCTACAATGAAATAGTTTACATCAGGGCAGCACTCCATATTCTGGGGCAAGTACGATGAGGGCTGAATATCTGAAATCTACCTATCACAAGAAAGCTAATCAAACAAGATTTCTACAAGCATATTACGATTCGCAACGGCAAAACATACGATAAAGTAGCAGACATCCTTCAGGAGAAAGGATAAAAGTTCTAGTTCGTCTTACTAGAGTGTAAAAAACTGATGCACTTAAAAATTTGCGTATTAAAAGAATAATGATTTACTTTGCATCATAAGAACCTATAAAAAGTAACGCCTATCGAATAGAACATTACATTTTTGCAGATAACTAGAAGTCCAATCATTAATTGCTAGATAAAGCGATGAAGAGATTTAGACATATGAGCGACGAACAGCTAATCTCGCTCTACGAACAAGGATGTAATGAAGCTTTCGATGAACTCTTGATGCGTTACGATGCCTATATACACGGCTATATACGCTACTCTATCCAAGATGAAGATTTGGTAGGATATATTCCAAGATGCATTCATTAAAGTGATGACGACTATCAAAGGCTGGTCGTTATACCGAAAGTGCGCGCTTTAAGCGAGTGGCTAACACGTATTACCCACAACTAATCATGGACACTTTCCGTAGAGAAAAAGACTGCCGCTAAGTTTGAGCCTTTACGGATGATGAAGATACTGTAGACCTCGCTTTCAAAGGCATTGCAAGCGAAGACTTGAACGGAGAAGAGCAAGTTATTCACCTAGATAGTATCAACGAACTGTACAGCAAGATAGCTATGCTCCCTGCCGACCAGCAGGAAGTCATTCACTTACGCATGTGGGAAGATAAGAGCTTTCAAAGAAATCGCTGACCTCACAGGGGTGAGTATCAATACGGCTTTTAGGACGTATGAGGTATGCCCTCATTAACCTACGCAAGCAGTATTAAGCTGCGTTGTGCCTAAGCATCTAATAGAATTATCTATCTAGAAGACTTACTTCTGCCGATAAACAACTTCATAAAGAGTTTGCTTAAGGCGAATAAGTGTATCTTGAGGTAGGTTTGCTGTAGCCATTAGATGCAGAGGAACAGAAACACCACCTTCACGATAAGGAGGTTGTACATAATCAAAGTCTTGCTTAACGAAACCTAAGCGAGTATAAAAATCCAGCCTACGCTGTGCCATTGGAGCAGTGTGGGCTGGTTCGCATTCTAAAAGAAGATGTTTACCATTAGCCAAATGTTTCAAGGACTTGTATCACTTGAGCCCCAATCCCCAAAACCTCGTTGAGAAGAAGAAATCAGGAGATGCTCAAGATATAAAACTTCACCGAACTCCCACGCTGTAACGAAACCAACAATATCATTATCGCAACTAATAAGATACAAGCGTGTGGAGAAATCATCAGCTATAATCTCAGTCCAATCACGGCGTTCCTCCTCGGGAAAACTCATGATATACTCTTGCTCTAAATGCGATAAGTATGCGCCTTTATGCTCTTGACTATTGAAAGGTATTAGTTGGATTTGCATCACACGTTACTATAATTAAGCAGATAGCCTACTGACATCAAGCAGAAAACTAGTCTTTCTACTAGACATAACGCTCACCCTCTTTGCTTTGTTTCTCTTGGACACAACAAAATATCACATAGTCAAACAGTAACTCTTTAGGGAAATACATTACCTTTGCTTCTGATTAGGTTTAAGAACAGAGATTATTCCGAATTAAATTCAGTCAAATATATACATATCATGAGTAAATCGCTAACTATCCTTTCGCTAGGTCTGCTTCTCGGCTACGATGACACCTAGCAAAGCTCAGTTGCTTATGCGCGGTAATCGCTATCCCGCTGTTACTATCGGGGGAACGCTTGTCATGGATTCTTTAAATGTACAAAGGCAAATCTTTTGACATCCTTCGTCAAATCAAACAGCCTTACGCTATTGAAGGACGAACAGCGACAAACATTCAGCCCAATGCTAAAGGCTTTTATCCAACAAGTTCTGTTAATCAGAAAGCCAAGGCTGTAATGGACGTTTATAGCTTCAATGTCGTATCTCCTACCCTACACCAAGGGTTCACTCTCTATCAAGGGAACAGGTAGATATGCCATTTATTGGGACAACGAACTACTTGGTTCTAATGAATCTCACCCTGCAAATAGTGATAGTGTACCAGCCTTGTCCGTTCCGTTTAGCCTAGAAGCAAGTCACGCACGCCTGCAAGTGCGCTCTTTGCGCCTACCTAGCGACAGCCTCTCTAGCGATTTCAGTCTCAGCTTTACTCCCGATAAAGGTTTACCACAGCTAGACTCAATGGCAACAGTTTCGGGAACACGCTACATTGATTGGGAATATATTACACATGGCAAGCGACTCTATTACGCTAGTGTATCTCCCTCAGGCAAATATGTCTTAGTAACCTACTCATACAAGACGCCTAAGGCAGGTGCTACTTATCAAGAATTACGCGATGCTTCGGGTAAGATTATCCGCACGACGCAAGGTTTGTCTGGTGCACAATGGCTACCTAAGCAAGATATTTTAGTACAGCAACGCTCCAATGGTCTAAGACGTCAGTTACTCAAAATCAATCCTGTATCGGGAGAAACATCTGTTTGGGTAGACTATCTACCGGGGAACAAGCTATATGATTAGCCCTGACGAGAAGACTATTTACTTCTATCAAGAAGAAAAGGGTCCTCGCAAAGAAAGCTGGCTATCCGCAGAGTATCTACTGATGACCGCATGCCCTCTTGGCGCAATCGAACGATTATCTACCGCTACAACATCTCAGACGGAGGATACGAACCTCTTCTTCATGGGCTTAATAGCTGCAGAATAGACGATATTAGTTTAGATGGTAAGCAATTATTAATCTCCGTCATCGCACTGACATCACGCGTACGCCTTATGAGCTTACTGACCTTTATCTCTATTCAACTGAAACAGATAAAGATAGATACCCTGCTTAGAAAAGCAATTTGACATCGCAGGCTCTTCGTTCATACCTGGCTCTAATGACTTGCTTATCAATGCTTCGCCCAACGCATTCAAGGGCATAGGTAAGACCCTCGCAGAAGGAGTTACGGCTAATGGTTATGAACGAGAACTATTCCGTTACACCATTGGTTCAGGTAAGATTGTTCCGCTTACAAGGATTTTGACCCTAGTATCATCGAGCTCAAGTATAGCCAAAAAGCTTAATGCCTTCATCTTCTCTGCCGAGAATGGAAGTCGCAAGTCCCTGTATAAGTTAGACCTTAAGAGCAATCGCATCAGCCAAATACCTATCAGCGAAGATGTCGTACGCTACTTCTCGTAGCTGAGCACGGCACAGACCTTTGGTACATTGGGCAGAGCCTTAACAATGCGGACAAAGCTATACAAAGTAAACGCTAGTGGCAAGCAACAGCTCGTATGGGACCTCTCTAAGGAAAAGCTAGAAGATGTACGCTTTACCCCCGGTAAGGACTTTGTTTACACGACGCCTGACGGCACCAAGATTGATTGCTGGTACTATCTACCGCCCAACTTTGACCCTAATAAGAAGTACCCTATGATTGTCTATTATTATGGAGGTACTGTTCCTGTTACACGCCAACTAGAGACGGTTTACGACCTTGCGATGTTTGCTTCTCAAGGGTTATGTTGCTTTCTCGCTTAATCCTCGTGGCTGTACTGGTTATGGTCAAAAGTTTGCTGCAGACCACCTCAACGCTTGGGGAGACAAGACAGCCGATGATATCATCGGTGCTGTAAAAGCATTCTCAGACCAGCACTCATTTGTTGATAGCAAGAAGATAGGATGTTGTGGAGCTAGTTATGGGTGGCTTTTTATGACGCAATACCTACAAACCAAGACTAATATGTTTGCAGCAGCTATTAGCCACGCAGGTATCAGTTCGATTTCTAGCTACTGGGCTAATGGTTATTGGGGTATTGGCTATAGTTCTGTCGCATCTGCAGGTAGTTATCCTTGGAATAATCCCGACCTATACACCAAGCATAGTCCCTCTATTTAATGCAGATAAAATCCATACTCCCTCTACTCCTCCTACACGGTACAGCAGACGTTAATGTACCACCAAGTGAAAGTACAGCCCTATACAATGCTCTGAAAAATACTTGGACGTCCAGTAGAATTAGTAGAAATAACGGGCGAAGACCACCATATCATGGAACCAGATAGACAAGATGTTTGGATGAGAACTATCTGTGCTTGGTTCGCTAAAGTACCTACAAGATAAGCCCCAATGGTGGGATAGTCTTTTACCCTAAGACTCCTTACGAAAAAGTAAAGAGTTGGCTTAAGCTCTCCAATTTTCTAGGGAGAAAATCAACAAGACTAGAGAGGGTTGCTACACAACATGAGTGTGGCAACCCTCTATTTTCTCACCAATATGTCTCCAATAATCTATCGATAAAGACCTGCATTCGCTATAACTCTTTGCCGTCTATTGCCTATGACTTATTACCTTTGTACACAAAATAAAAGATTGTACACCAATCATAGAGAGAATTCTTAGTGAATGAATAACGAAATATCGCCTTTCAGTCCCACTACCTTGGACTAGTGGAGAACGCCCTATCATCTGATAGCGGGACCTTGTTCGGCCGAGTGAAGCCCAAACAATGCGCATCGCTCAAGCCCTCAAAAGAGCAAGGTGTCGACGTCTATCGTGCTAGCCTATGGAAACCACGAACAAAACCCGGAGGCTTTGAGGGCGTAGGGCATAGAGGGTCTGTCGTGGCTCGTGCGTGTACAGAATGAGCTCGGCATGCAGGCGATGACAGAGTTGCGACTCCTGCACATATTGAGGTAGCACTGCGTGCAGGATTGAAAGGCATATGGATAGGCGCTCGTACCACAGCAAGCCCTTTCGCTATGGCTGAGATTGCAGAGGCGCTTAAAGGTGTTAATGATATCATTGTTCTCGTTAAAAATCCTATTAGTCCCGATATCAATCTTTGGGAAGGTTCTCTTCTTCGCTTAAAAGCAAGCTGGAGTAAAACATGTAGGAGCTATACACAGAGGATTTACTACCTATGGAGAGCAATTCTACCGCAATAGTCCTCTTTGGCAAATACCGATTGAACTCAAACTACGGCATCCCGAACTCACTATCCTCGTTGACCCTAGCCATATAGGGTGGTAAACGCTCATTGATAGAGGGCATATCTCGCTCAGCTATAGAGATGCATTTTGATGGTCTTATGGTTTGAAGTACACGACCAACCCGATATAGCTCTTAGTGATGCCGAGCAACAAATCACACCCCGAACACCTCAAGAGCATAGCAAAGTCTTTAGCCTCTATGTGTACTGATAATGTTGATTCACCGGAACTCTCACAGTACAGAAATACAATTAACCATATAGACGAAGAAATCTTGCGTTTGCTCGTTCAGAGAGGTGAAATAGCTAAGGCCATTGGGCAGTACAAGCATAATAGAGGTATGTGCATACTTCAGCCAGAGCGTTATCGCGAACTCATGTCAAGTCGAGAACAACAAGCTCAAACCCTAGGACTTGATACTAAATATGTGCATGACCTCTTCAGTATCATTCACGAAGAGGCGTGCGTTCACAGCAAGCCCTTCTTAATAACGCACCCACTAGGCTCGAAGATGAATAGAGTGCTTATATCTCTAGGCAGTAATACCCATGCAGAGGTACATATTCCTAGAGCCTTAGAGTCTTTACATAGCGCATTAGCCATAGAGGCGAGAGACAGCGGCTATTCAAAACAGAGCCTGTAGACTTTCCTTATCCATCGGGGCTGTTACGAACCTACTGATACTCGCCTACACCCCGATGAGTCAAGCCGACTTAATCAATCTTCTGCACAACATTGAGCAAGAAGCAGGGCGAGACCGCAAACATCCCAGAGCTTGTAACGCTTGATGTGGATTTAATCCAATGGAATGATGAGTACTCAAACCACGAGATACGCTCCGCCCTTACTTCCAAAACGCTTGCTCAACAACTTCTTGATTGGACAAAACTTATTTTGAGCTGTCCTTAGGTCCACCTTTCACAACATCAACTATCTGAAAATCAATACTAAACAAAGGATGAATACTCTGTTCATTTCCTATTCTGCAGACCTCGGCGAGTCTGTACAAACTGAGCTGAAGTTTGTACAGACTACAGCTGAAGTCTCCAGAAAAGTACTACATGCTTACAAATTTAGTACGCGCACTCACTGAAGTAAGTACACGCACTTACGACAATGAGTACACGTACTTACTGAAAGTGGTTACCGCGCAAATACTAAAATAAAAAGCTCCGCAAAGAATGGTACTCATACAGCCTTGTACTGAATTTGTACTACCTTGCGGGAGCTTATCAAATATTGCTTTTCTTACATGAGCCTGAGCAAAGCGTGTTACTCCAGTAAGGCTTAGTATCTATTTAAGCTTGAATGTAATCGTATTCTGAGCATCGCTCTTATCGGTCAATGTAAGTTCGTTTGCTGTAGCAGAGGCTTAAAGACACGCCCATCATAGTTACCATCATTGAAAAAGTACTTTTGACCAATCTGAATGTCCTTTACATTAGCAAATGGGCACTAGCAAATCGAAGTGATACAGAGTTCCAAATGTATAGTTATAGAGTTGGCTATTCTGCGTTGGGTCATCACCGCCTTCAATACTACCAGCATTGAAGGTTAATTTAGACTCACCAGAAGATACCACCTCCATCAAGAAAAGGCAGACTAAAGGCAATTTTGGTAATCTTTCCGGTAAAAGTCTTCTGTTCTGCATCTACATGAACCCCAACTTTTTATCCTTTGTGCCAAAGCTAAGTGAATTGAACGTGAGATGGGTCTTGAAGCTTTTTATTCTGCTCTTAAGGGTCGTCACTGCCTTAGAAACGACCGGTTAGCAGTTTAATAAATCGTAGTGTCCATCGCAGATAACGAGTAGGAGGTATTTTGCTCTGGACGTAACTCGAAGCTTATCACCAACTCTGTGTTAGAGCTGGTTTAGCTAAAGTCTCCATTATAAAACTAGCTCACTCAAAGGATGCCCGCACAAACACTTTCTTCTGAAGAGTTCGATACCTTTTAGCTGTATAACGGAATGGATAACTATTGCCGACATGTACCTCTTGGAGAAGACAAGTGTCTTTTATTGGTAATTGTTCCTTTGGCAAGAATCTTATCCTCATAAGTAAGCACAAAGTTTCAGATAGAGTGAAAATCCTTACGCATAGCACGAACCTTGACTAGTTCGCTTGCCCAATCCTTAGATTTGAGCTTTGCGAGTAAATCACCGAATTATTCTTTGTTCCGACAAGCTTTGCTTACTTGTTCATTGGTTACACTCAGCTGAAAACTATCGTCCACGAATGAACTGAAGTCCTCTTTCACATCTGACTGCTCACTGAGGACTGCAGAGCCTTATTACCTTTATCAAAAGTTAGGACCTCTTGCTGACCGAGCAAGGTCAGTGCATCTACTACTTTTGCTCTTCTTTCTCATTAAGCAGTTCCTAGCAACCCTAGCCACTCCGTCCTTGCCAAAAAGATAGATAAAGCGTATAGCCTCCGTCTCTGATTATTGCTTGGATAAACAGCAGCTTCATCCATCAGCTGAAGATTGTAAGATAGACAGATGCTCAGTCAAAGATGTTTTAGCTGGCTCTCTGAGTTTTCTTAGGCTCAGATTTAGAGTCCTTATCACAAGAAGAGATTGATAAAACTAGTGCACTACACAAGATAAAATACGCCTCGAGCAAGGTGTTTTCTTCGAAACTAAACATAGCATTATATTTTTATTAGATTTCTGAATTCAATAACTATCGTCTAGAAACGACTTTGTTTTTAGGTATAATGCAATGATCTCCTTAGAAGACCATTGCATCTAGTATCAAGCGTTACTTCTTCAATACAACTACATTTCCTGCATCTTGCTTATCAGTAGAAAGCTTAATCCAGAGTAGGTCTAGCCTTACTGGCTCTACCTCAATAGTGAATGCACGACCTTCAGCATTTATGCATCCTTGTAGAAATAAGTAGGACCATCTGGCTTTCCAGTTCTCAGGGATATTGATAGTTCCTATATTTGAGAAGCCCATATGCTAAATAGGATGCACAACGAAAAGTGTACAAGTGCAGAGTTCCAAGAGTCAGGACTTTGCTGTTGTCGCAGCTAAATCATAGGTAATTTTAATCTCATTCTCTGAAATCTTCTCGATGAAGGTGCAAATCAAGAGGAGCGAACTTATCTGTGCCATACTCAAACTTACTGGTAAAAGACGCTTAAGATGACCATTCGTAAATCCGAAGAATACGTATTCATCATTAACCTTACCACCATAGCGTGTCAGGAATGTATTTATTCTACTGAATGCTTGCTGGAAACGACCCTGAGAGCCCTGTTGTGTATAATGCCATCTACTACCTATACAGAATATCGTAAGGTACGTGACTCACTTATTATACTTATTTGTAGTAACGATCTTCCAAACGAGGTCGTCACTATTAGTTTATATAACTAGCGCTGAGACTGTAGTACCATCAACCGTAAATGAAGCATAGAAAGATATGCCCGTATCTGTATAATTATAAGGTTCGTCATAAAGTCTTTCCCTTATAAGTAAAAGACTAGATGTCGCTTATTGGTCATTTTAGCACCTTTCACGTCCTCGCCTCTGATCTTAAATACAGGGACAGAGATCTGGAAGATATCTACAGCATCTTTCTGAGCTTTCACAAGGACATCCAGCCAGAAGTCTTAAGAGTCAGCGTAGCTTCCGTTCAGTACGCCCTTAAGCACAACTTTCTCTGGAGATAAGACTTATAATGCGATAAGAATAATCACCATCAGCACCAGCTAGGTTCTGTAAAGTCTTTACTATTAGGCTCCGAATAACGGTGGATAGACTTACTGTAAGTATTGAAAATCAGCGTCGGACCATTAGGAGTTCTCTACCTCATAAAGAGATCTGAAACAACATCATCTTTAGCTTGCAATTCATCAGAAGATGAGAGCGTACCATCTTTATCAAATTGAACGAAGGCGATAACCACCATCTTCTTATCCTTAGAAGGATAAATGGTCATCTTCAGCCATAAACAGAAAGATTGCAATGTCGTTAAAAGCTTCTTGTGAGAGACTGAGAAGTACGTTCAGCCGAGTTGTACTAAATACATTTTGGTCTTTCTGACATGAAGCAGTAAGCAATACACCACTCAAGCACAGACAGCGTAATATCTTAGCATATATCTTTCTCATAACTAATTACTTTTTACCGTTAAATCATCTGAATTTTGCTCTTTAACCTTAGCTTGTCTCTTTTTGAACGATATCTCGTAGTTGAACGAGACTAAGTCCCCATTCACTTCTCAGATAACTTTTTCAACGATTGCATACTTAGCCTGATTAGTTCACGCCCAGTAGTGCCTGCAATAGCTAATTTAGCCGCCCATACATTAGGCGCATCAGTCATGAATATAGATTGAACCTCTACGAAGTCTTCTCCATGTTGGCTTGAAGCGTAAGGGCTAACGAAGCCTGCTCTTAGAGCATTGACTTGACTTACGCCAACTTAGACAAGCATACACGCTTGGCCCATAGAGGTCAAATCATTCTTGTACTCTGATTGTTATTGTACTCAGTAAGGGGTCTTTGTAATTCTTTTAGACGAGCTTTCTCTTCCTCTGGGTTCTTCTTCTTAGAAGTGTTATATTACGATAGAGTTTGAAGCAGTTCCCCTTAGCATGCACCTTCCAGCTCTTCAAAACTATCATCCTTAGTATTCTCTGGAGTATCCACTTGGTACTCCAGGAGTCAGAGACATAAGTATTAGCTGTTATCTGTTTGATTCCTTTGGATAAGCCTTAGTTTGATTTTGGATATGACCAAACTCATGGTGTACAGTCTTAAAGTACAACTCATTTAGAGCTTCAGGTTTAGAAGGGTCAGATTGTTTACATTGTAAAGCGTCATCTTGCGTCCACCTTCTGCCAGTGCCCAAAACCATCGTTCCATTGGTATTATAGCAGGAGAACCAATAAGGTCCACTATCTTGGGGAAAAGTGAGCGAACAAACTCTGTAGACCCCGTTGCTTCATCGTAAAGTCTCTAGACATAGATACTTAACAAGGTGTGCCATTCGTATGCTCTTCTCAAACTCGGCGGGAGAAGGTGATAAGTCATAGACGTTTCATTGTGTAATCTTATATCTCAAGTCAATATTATAAGGCCGAGGATATTATGGTCCAACCACTTATCGAGTTATTACTTACAGTAGGCTCTGTTATAATTACACTCTTGCATAGTCGATGGGATTATCTTCCCGAACAAGCGAATAGGTTAACAAGACATATTGCGAGTCAAGGATTTTATATTCTTCAGTTTCATAACTACATCACTAAAACTTTGATTCTACTTACGATTAGGAGCAAGTCCAGCTGTAATCACATCTGCAGGTAATTGCAGAGCTCTACGCTTATCATCTTTCTTGAGGACATTGCTTGTAACTGTGACCTTAGAGCCATCAGATACATCTACACGTGAAAATCTCTATTCCATAGCGCTTAATGCTCGAACCAACGCAAACCTGTGTGAACGGTTTCGATACGGCGCAGGTGAAGAAAAGCACTTACAAACTCTCTTCTTGCTCTGGAGTAATCGTCCAACTAGGATTAAGCTGCTTACGAGGCGTTGAAGTTGTGGCATGAGTACTTCGTTTCCTTATTCAAGTCTTAATCTTTTGCTCTGTAAGCTCAACCTGACCACTATAAGCATTAGACAAATAGATTCATATCAGCTAAAGCAGCCTCCTTCTCATAAACATAATCTCAGCTTCAGCTTTGATAAGAGGCGTCTCATCAGTAGTAAAATTCCACTTGTGTAGTACGTAGATACCCTGTACCAGCGATACGGTCAGTGATTTCAAACTGCTCAGGAGTAACGAGGGAACAAAATCTTACGATAAGGCTCCTGTACATACTCACCCATAAGTTTAAGTTCTATGTTGAACCCCAGAGCATTGGGAGCCTCAACTGTTTCCTTAGGCTGCGACAAAGTCTGAGTGCGTGTATCTTGCACCGATAGTATAGAAACCATAGATACGACCAAGACCAGGTATAGACGCAATAAGTGAGAGATTATTGGCTGCTTGGGTCTATAAATTTAAGTGCTCTATTCTTAAATCCATCAGAGCCACTTGGCAAAGTGCAAAAGCATCATAATCACAGAAGCAGACCTTTGACATTGCTACCCAATACTTGAGATGCATACTGCCAAATCCCACTTCTGATAGTAGAGATAGAAGCGAGCAGCAAAAGCTCAGCTGCCTTCTTATTAAAGTGATACTTAGGTACTGAGTAGCTATTGTCCGAGATTAGGGGCAAACCTCTTGATATCTTTAGCAATATGCTCATAGTTCCCTGCAATAGACTCACAGTGTAAGTGAGGCTTCAATGTCGTCTCTGGACGAGTATTATAAGGAACGCCTAGTTTGTTTGCTGCTGTAGCTGGATCATAAGCCTCGCAAACACATTAACGCTACGAAGTGATTAAATGCTCGACAAAGCAATGCTTCCCCCTTTTGAGCTTGAAGATTTGCTGGGTTCCCAGCCTTCTCAATAATTTCTAGAGCCGCATTAGCTGTTTGGATTGCACCATAACAAGACTCCCATGTACCTCTAGGGTCATCATTATCTGTTTCTGTTATATCCTCCCAAGCATAAATCTGGTCGTAGAAAGGCTTTGTATTAGCATCGGCTTCCACATTATGGACTACATTATCGCTAGAATATTCGCAATACATTGAATAAAGCTTCTCTGGATAAGCTGTGATGAGCAAACTTCTTACATCTTCAGGACGCTTAACTTCTGCTCTGTTATCTGGTAAATGTAAGAGAAAGTCGTTACAACTCGTTAGTGATAGAAGTGCCGAGGTTACACCGCATATAGTGATATATATAAGCTTCACTCTTATTATCTTGATAGTTAGACATTAGATACCAACACGTAGGTAAGCGCTCATTTGTAGCTAATGGTGTAGCCACCCCACCAGTATTGAAACTCTGGGTCCTGCCCATTGAGTTTTGCTATCTGAATACAACAACATTAAGTTCTGTTGCTTGCAACTTCACATTTATATCGTGCACAGATAGCTCTAGCCCATGCTTTATGGCAGGTCATAACTTAGAGATATTTCCTTGGGACGTACAAAATCTCCCTTAGCAATACGAACATCTGAGTAGTTATAGGCATTGTATACCTTATTCAAATCATTAGTCGTATAGTGCTCTCTTAGATATTATAGTAGGGATGTTTGTCTTGTCTTCATCGCGGACGTATCCATCTATTCTCAAATTCACAGGTATACTGCTCAAGTCAGAATAATGGTCCTTAAAGATTGAGTCTAGACGCACGACATTACCTAGAGAGTATATCAGAAGACATTTAGCTTCAAGTCTTATAACTAAAGATATTGCCTAGTGAGCTCATAATCCGTAGGGGTCTACTGAACCTTCATACTTTAAGGAAGTTCTAGACCTTCTCTCTGCGGAAGTTAACATTGATTGGTAACTTCTGAGTATGCTCAACATCTGCATAAAAAGAAGGAATCCCTTTATCATTCAGACCTGCAAAATGGAATAGAGAACAATGCTCGTACAGGGTAACCCTCTGCCCCGAAACCAGTGCCACTAATCAAGTCAATCTACATGCCTATTCTCCAACTTAGACACCGTATTACGCGAATGAGTATAAACAAAAGTCTGTTGTCCATGAGAAATTCTTTGTCTGATATTAGTTGTGAGATACCGAGAACTCAACACCATCAGACTGCATAGAAGCGACATTACCATACTTCACTGCTCGCAACCTCCTAGACCCATAGTCGTAATCGGACCTCATCAGTCAGTTATTACGATGATACCGGTCCGAAAGCTGAAATTAATGCGGTCCTTAAGTAGGCCTGCTGTTAGACCAAGGTTCAGCTCAATGCTTCTCATAAGTCAACTCGCTATTCTCTGGGTGCGTAATCCTGTAACCTGTTTCCTGCAAGAAGACTGAGTGCTCAAGGCGTTGCACTCTTGATGATAATAGTAGAGTTGGTTGCAGCAGAAGGTCCTTTATCTGCCGTCAAAGAATAAGAAGCTAAGTACAAGCATTGAGAGTGTAGGACGGAGTGCTGAGAAGAACTTTTCATACTCTACTGTCCATGAGCCTGAGATATTCCATGTAGGCAACGCAACGAGCAGAAGAGCTCTTACTCCATCTTATTAGTGACCTTCGCAACGAACAGTTCCATTCAAGGTGTATTTACCGCAATAGAATAGGTTGCATTGGCAAACATCACTACTTGCGGTAGCGAGTATAGAGGTATGTCGTTGGAGCCTTCTTCTTGTAAACGTTTTGAAAGTACAAGTAATCAAAACAGAGTGTTTTCCCCTTGCCACTGCATACCTACACCATCGAAACCCTTCGCATGTCTGTCGTATGCATTAACTTCTAAACCACCGAACAGACTCAGAGATATCTTGTCCAAAAGTCCTTGTTATATGATGCTGAAGCACGGAAGTCCCAAGCAGTTGAGGCTATAACTATTGGTATTGAAAGTATCCACCCACAGGTAGCGTAACCTTAGGCAAATCGTAAAAGGCTTATCAGGGTCTTGATAGAGCTGAGATTGTTCTTAAGTATAGCCGCAGTATAACAGCTCTCTGAGACTCTGCCTGATTAGACTTTTCTTTGATTATATGCTCTGTCTCACTACCAGAATACTTAATATCTCCTAGGACAGCTAGCTCTAGCCCCTTAAAGAGGTTTTATGCTTAAGTTCACCTTGACTTCAAGTCTAGCACTGAGGTCTAGAAAGTAGTTATCTAGCTCATTGAAGATATTAAATGGCGCATAACTACGCACTAGTTTTTCATTAGGACTTAGTACAGAAGTATTAAGCGCATAAGAATATGGGTTTATATCAAAGTCACGAGATACTTCACCAGTCACTGCACTGGTTCCTTGACTCAATGTACCAGGAGCACGTTGCTTACGCAATGAAGTAGTAGCAATCAGATTGACATGAGACAACTAAGGTTAATCTTATGCGTTGTATTCAGATTAGCTGTATATCTGTTCACTGAGCTCTGCTTGAGTCCACCTGGGTCAAACATTGCCGAGAGAGAAGCATATAAGCTCATCTTCATCTGTACCTGAGCTTAAGCTCACCAGTGGTTACTCAGTACATTATCATTAAAAGAGCAAAATCAAACCAGTTGGTATTGGTATACTCACCTGTTTCACGAAGATACTTAGCTCTTTCTGCCTCTGTATTCCTCAAAACGCCTGAGTTGACAAGGCTATACATCTTGCCATATATGACCGAACTAGAAGCATTCGAAAGCGATGCAAGCTCCTAACCAGCCCTTTTTGCTCCATCTCTCTATACACGCTCATCTGCTGCTGAGAGTTCATGATGTTGAACTGATTATAATTAGGCTTCAATCGGTATGTATATTCACCTGTATAAGAGAATACGACTAACACCAGCATGTCCCTTCTTCGTAGTTATTACGATAACGCCCGCCATCGCTCTAGCTCCATAAATAGACGTAGCCGAACCGTCTTTTAAGCACCTGAAAGCTCTCTATGTCATCAGCATTAAGACCAGCAATAGCCGAACTGATAAGCGTCGCAGCATCACCACTAGCTAAAGCATCAGCACTAACCTCTACGACATCGTCCATCACGACACCATCAACAACCCGCAGAGGCTTAGAAAGCGCCGTAGATGAAGTTGCACCACGCACACGCAAACCTTAGGAGCTGAGACCAAACGTACCAGAGACGTTCTGTACAGACACACGCATGCCTTACCCTCTAGGCACTGAGGACATCAGCGATACGTCCATCTTGCTCTTATCGCCAGAATATCTTAGCATGCAGCACCCGTAAACGAGACGCTTATCTACTTTAGACATACCTGTTACGACGACATCTTGAATGACATTATTGTCATCTTGCAGAACAATCTTGAGTTCTTTCTTGCCTTGAAATATTAACTTCCTGAGTCTTCAATCCCATGAAAAGATACAATCAGGTATTCGCTCCCGAGGAACATTTAAGCTAAAAACGACCATCTAGATTTGTCGCTACTCCTGCGGAGCTATGACCTTTAACATTGACTAGAAGCTCCTATTATAGGGAGTGCCGTCTGCCTCAGTCTACAAGTCCTTTGACTAATCTCTGCTGAGCCAAGAGTTCTACGCTTGAGCCAAGCAGAAGACTTACACACACAAGTGGTATTAGTTTTCTCATTCTTAGACTATGTATTAGTTAAACGTACAGAACAAAATTATGCATTTATACCACAAAACAAACTTACACAACCATTTAATGATACATTTTACATCAATAGTATATCATAAAAAGCAACTTTTTAATTAAATAAATGACATAATAATTAAACAAGTGTACAATACAACTAAAGATAGAAAGTATATATTGAACGATTTGACAGAAAAATAAAAATTTTCATTTTTCTCAAAACTAATATACTAAACAAGGATAAAATGCGTTACAAAGATGACTATTCATGCATTTCAAAACAAACATAAAAGAACAATCTTTAGGCAAAAAGGAACAAAGAAATCATAGAAAACTTCTGCGAGAATACTCCATCGTTGTTCTCTTCCTAGACTTGATATTAGAGTGCAAGAAACTATTTATCAACAGAGTCTAAGTTGTCTATTTCAGTTTAAAGCCCTCAACCAAAACCTCCACTTAAACTACGATAATCTAAAAACCTAAGCTGCAATACTCAATTAGGGTGATTAACGAATAAATCTCGCAGACTTCAGACTGTAGTCTCTACAAACTACAGCTGAAGTTTGTCTGAACTACACGTGTAGTCTGTACAGACTTCGCCGAGGTTTGCAGAATAGGAAGCGCAATTAGCATTCAGGTTACGCTATACAATAGCTCTTATTATATTCACTCCTAAAAACACCCAAGGCTGCCGTTGTTAATACGACAGCCTTTGGGCTCATAAATATATCGATAATTAGGAGCTACTTCTTGGGCGTATGAATAGACATGCGCTTAACATAGATATTTTTCAGCAGTCTACTCAGGCTGTCTGTTTCTACCTTTTGAATTTTATCAATCGTTTCATCCATCTAGCAAACGACCAAAAATTGTATAGAGCACCATCTAGATGAATATAGCTCCACAACTATACATATAAGTATCCTTCTGCTCTTGCGTATAATCCATACCATTCTTCTCTACCTCTTTCTTCTCAAATCTAATGCCGTATAATACTTCCCGCTCACAACATAAAATTGAGATGCTGAAGACAAACGTTTAGGATTTAATTCATCACTAAGACGAGCTGCACAGCATACCACGCTCATGAATGAATAACTTAGGTAGTATCTCTGCTTCAAGGTTTCCCGACAAGCTATCATCCTCTAGTTCTTCTGCCTTTTTGATATTTACTTCTTTAGACAGCATATTTCCACCCTGCACCATAAACTCCTTAATGACGCGGTGAAAAATTGATCCATCATAGGCACCAGATTTTACCTTAGCAATAAAATTATCACGATGACGAGGTGTTTCATTGAAAAGTTCTAAAATAAACTTCCCATAGTTGTCCTCCACTAAGATTTTGCGTACGTTACTCTTGTGCCTGAGCTCCGAAAGTCACGAGACTTAGAATAGCAGGAGAAAAGACAGAGTGTAATAGTTTAGTCTAAAATAGCGTCTTTAGTGCGATCAAAAGGTACTCAAATTAAAAGAAATGATCATATACATGAAATAGCCAGCAACGATATCGCTACTGGCTATTTCTATGATATGAAATAAATTCTGTCTACTTTATGAGTTACATTTGACTGATTAAGGTTAGAAGCCATTCAATGGAGCTGTTCCTAGTGTAGAGTCGTGGCAGGAAGTACAGCCTTCTTCAGAGCATTCTTATTGATAGACTGAAGAATCTTAACGATCCATCTTATTAACACCTGTAAGCTCAAGTTCATCCACAGTAACCTCCTTCAAACTTAATGTTGATTTTTGCCTTGAGGTGACAGAATTCGGAGCTTTATCTATAATTAGCTTATTAATATGTACACCACTTAAAAGAAACATCTTTTAAGCTTGGATGATTCTTAAGAATTAAATCAAAAACTCTTTGCTCCTGTTGGATTTTGATACCGCAACAATCTGAAGTTTAGGGCTATTAGTAAAAGAAATCTTACCAAAGTAAGGAGATATTAAGATAGCTCTAAGCAAGTTCGGTAGATTATTCAAATCGAGCCTCATTAGTCAGGCTGCACGAGTCTGTAAATCTTGAATTTTATTATCTGTAGGCCAGATAACTTTTGCAAAACTTGTATCCTTTTTCTGGATTCCTCTGACCTAATAAGAGCTTTTTCCAGGTTTACCATCTTGCTAAAGATTAACTGTACCAAAGTTGATAACCAGCAGAGTTAATGAAGTTACATTAGTGAGACCAGACAAATCCAATGCTAAGGGTTTTATTCGCATCAGCTCCTTACTCACAATCTTCAGTTCGGTTAGCTTAGCCATCTCTTCCTTAATCTTAACTTCAGTAAGATTGTCTCCTGAGATTTCTAGACTAGGCAAATCATTACCCGAGATTTCAAAGCTCTTAAAGCTATCATCCAAGAAAAATCTTATTCTGAGAATTTCCTGTATAAGTTGTTCCGTTAATAACTACAGACTTACCAGCAGGAACAGTCAAAGTTACAAAGCATTACTTTCCTGTGCGTGCGAATTAGTATTACCGGCATTCGTTCCACTTCCATTATTACCACCTGTAGTGCTTCCATTAGAAGTGCCACCAGTAGTATTTCCACCGCCATTATTTCCTGGGCTTGGGAGCTACAGGATTAGGCTTTATAGGCTCATTACTCGATTTTTTCCACAGAGCTAGCGCAAAAAGCTAGTGCGGCTGCAAGAGATAAGCTCAAGATTTTATTCATAATTCCAATATTATACTGATTTGTTTTGTCTCGTTATATCTGATTATTTTGCAAAGGTAATGATAATTTTGTATCTCTTCCTAACTATCCAATTCAATTTTGAAACCTGTGCCATTTGATAATTCACCCTTAGAGATGAGACAAGATCTTCCTAATCCATATTTATTAGCTATTTTGCAGAGGCTTTTGAGTATCCTATATTTGTCCTACTAAGAGGAATGAACAATAAAATAACAACTAAATACTTATGATTAAGAAATTAATGCTTGTAGCAGGTCTTCTCTACTCTAGTCTGTATTCAGCTCAAGAAGAAACATCTACTTCAAAATGGAAGATAGGCTATCTCTAGTCTCAATCTTTCTCAGACTTCACTCACAAACTGGTCTGCTGGTGGTGAAAACTCTGCCACTTGGAATTTTGTATTTTCAATGCATCGGCAAACTACAAAAGGGCGAAAAATGGAACTAGGATAACACTCTAAATACCGATTTCGGAAAAACATTTACCTCTAGCAACAAGTGGCTTAAGAGCATGGACAAGATTAACCTAACATCAAAAGTTAGGTCGCTCTCTTACTAAGCACTGGAATGTATCTATCCTTGGAGACTTCCTTTCTCAGTTTGACCTTGGGTATGATGGTTCAACAAACCCTAATATTGCAGGGAATGAAGACAAATACATCTCTAAGTTCTTCGCTCCAGCATACCTAACTGTTGCTGCCGGTTTGGACTACAAAGCCAAATGATGATTTCTCATTACTACTCTCTCCTGTAACAGGCAAGATGACGTTTGTATTTGATAAAACTCTCTGATGCAGGTGCTTTTTGGAGTAAAACCCGGTAATCATGCACTATACCAACTTGGTGCATCTAGTGTGGCTAACTACAAAAAGGCTCTCGACTCAGAACATCAATCTAGTTACTAAGCTAACGCTCTTTACGCCTTATGATAAAAACTTTGGCATGCTCGATATTAACTGGGATATGATGATTGCTTTCCAAAAATCAATAAATTCCTGACTACAACTCTTACGACAAACCTCATCTATGACGATGATATTAAGACGAAAGATAGCGAAGGAAATATCCGTGGTGCTAAGGTACAATTCCGTGAAGTCCTTGGATTTGGTCTAGCATATAGCTTCTAAACGGAAGCGATATCAATACAAATCCTCTGCCTAATCTAGATTATGATTAGGGCAGAGGATTTTCTTTCCCCCTTTACTCTATAACTTAGGCTTATCATGAGTCAGTATTATGTTTGTATCTTTGCCGCTTGTAATCATAGAAGTCATTCAATGAATTGGAAACGATTTAATCTATTCAACAATGTCATCAGCTGGGCTACAGGTCTCATTGCCGCCATTGTTTACCTGCTAACCATAGAGCCTACAGCGAGCTTATGGGACTGTGCAGAGTTTATAGCATGTGACTACAGACTAGAAATTGGACACCCTCCCGGTGCTCCTTTTTACATGCTCGTCTACAACGTAGTCTCTCACTGAGCTCCTAATGCAGAAAAAAAGCTGCACTATACGCCAATGCTACAAGTGCTATTATAAGTGCGCTCTGTATTTTGCTCCTATTCTGGACACTCACGCACATGCTTCGTGAGCTTATCATGCCTACGTTCGAGACTGAGACAATCCTCAAGTACACCTCGCAAAGGGTGCGCAAGAGCTCAGTCTTAGCCAAAGTATCCTCATTTTTGGAGGTGCGCTCGTCGGTGCGCTCATGTACACGTTTACAGACTCCCTTTTGGTTCTCTGCCGTAGAAGCTGAAGTATATGCATTCTCCTCGCTCTGTACGGCCGTCGTTGTATGGCTCATGTTCAAGTGGGAAGAGCGTTCACAAGAAGAGTTCAGATAGATGGATTATTCTGATTGCCTACTTAATGGGACTAAGCATCCAGGGTACACCTACTCAATCTGCTCTGTCTGCCTGCGATGGCTCTCATCTACTACTACCGCAAAAAGCAAGAAGCCTACATTCTGAGAGCAGTAGTGTCTGTTCTTGTATCCTTTGTTCTCATCGTCGTGATGATGTATGGCATCGTTCAGGGGTATACCCAAAAGATGGCGGGACGCTTTTGACTGGATATTTGTAAAATGACCCTGGGCTTTTAGTTTCAATTCAGGTCTTTATGCTTATCTTGTGCTTATCTTTGCATTGCTATCATGGTCTGTATATGAAGCGCACGTAAAGCGTCAAGGCAGGAAAGATTTCAACTCGCCTACTGATAGCGTCACTAGCATCTATTATCCTACTTGGAATACCTTTCCTTGGTGGAGGCTTCTTCCCTAGGTTTCATACTATCAGCAATTCTTGTTTTTGGAGCGTTCTACTTCCGCGATAAGCTTTCACTCAAGCTCGTTCATACCATTCCAGCTTTCTCTTCTAGCTATCGTTATTGGCTTCTCTTCTTATGGCGTCATTCTCGTACGTGCGCTAGCTGATACCCTATGAATGAGAATGCTCCAGCTAATGCCTTCTCGCTACGCTATTATCTTGCTCGTGAGCAATATGAATCTGCCCTCTTATCTATGGACCAAGCTTTGCTTCTCAACCAATAGGTGTTACTGCTGGAAAGGAGATACTAGGAAAGGCCCTAAAAAGTCGCCCACAGACCCAGATAAAAATATGAGAAAGCTAAGCGAACAGAATGAATACGGAATATAGCTCTGAGGACAGAGTGCTCTTCCCTCGTGTTTATAGTCGCCAGCATGCTCCCTTACTACAATAGCTGGATGGGACGTGAAGATGAAAGATATGTCTGCGCCTTCATTTTGTAGATAATCTAACTTACTTCTTCAACTACCAGCTCAACTATATGTACTGGCGTTACTTTATGTGGAATTTCGTTGGTCGTCAGAATGATATTCAGGACAAGGAGACCTCCTAAGTGGTAATGCTGTTACTGGGTTTAACTTTATTGATAAGCTCTTTGTCGGTGACCAGTCTACCCTCCCCGACGACCTGAAGAATAATAAAGGACACAATGTCTACTATGCACTTCCCTTGCTTCTGAGGGCTTATCGGTATGTATTATCAGATTTCGTACACTTATCCTAAGAAGGAAAAAGGATAGCGAAGAGCTTGAAGCGCTTGAAGTGAGCGATAATACAACGCCTATTGGTCATCAGAGCTTTTGGATTGTATTCATGCTCTTCTTCATGACAGGTATAGCCATCGTACTATACCTCAACCAAACACCGGGACAACCTCGTGAACGTGACTACGCTTATGCAGGTTCGTTCTATGCCTATACTATTTGGATCGGAATGGGAGTACCTGCGCTCTACCTACTCTTAAGAAGACGAAAGCTGTCAGACCTCGCTTCTGCTGGACTAGCAACAGCTCTTGCACTCATCGTTCCGTTGCAGATGGCAGAGCCAAAACTGGGACGACCATGACCGCAGTGGACGCACGATTGCACGTGATGCTGGTATCAACTACTTGGAAAGCCTTGAGCCTAATGCCATTCTTTTTCTGTTACGGTGATAATGATACCTTCCCTCTATGGTACATACAAGATGTGGAACGTGTCCGCACAGACGTTCGTACAGTGAACCTAAGCTACCTCTCCTGGCGACTGGTACATCACCAAAGTGCGCAGAAAAACTTACACAGGTGAAGCTCTGCCTTTTTAATTATCTAACGCCAGACTTTATTATCATCATGAGGCTGCTTATATTATCGGAAATGAAGGCTCTGATACTCTTCCTCTAGATGAAGCACTTAGCAAACTGTAACTAGAACAGGCGGTGAAGACCTATTTTTCCCAGCTACAAGTGCAGAGCTCTATGCTGACTCTAGTGCCATAGCAGAAGAAGCTACCGGCTAAACTAGCTACTCGAGCTAGGTCAGTATGCATCTTGACTTCTCGGGCAAACGTTATCTAGACAGAGGTTCTTTGGCTGTGCTTGACGTCCTCGCAGCAAATAAGTGGAAACGCCCTATTTATTGGACTACAACATCTCCTCGCAATGTATTCAATAATATGGAAGACTACTCTCTGCAAACAGGAATGGCTTACCAGCTATTACCAATCAGCTTTACCCAAAAACCTGCTAGCGATAGCACTGAGGTAGAACGCCTCCACAACGTGAACACAGAACAGATGTACAGAAATGTCATGACTAAGTTCCGCTTTGGTGGTGCTGATAATCCTAAGGTTTATATGGATGAAACAGCTCGTAATATGGCTAGTGGCATTCGTAACAATGTCTTTTGTACCTCTGGCTAATGCTCTTATGCAGGAAGGAGATACAGTACAGAGCTAAGGAAGTTCTTACAAAGTGCTTAAAGGTTATCAATCCTAAGGTTGTGCCTTATGACGTCTACAGTCTTCGCCTTGTAGAGCTCTTTATAAAAATAGGCATGACTCGTGAGCTGATGACATCAATAAGCTTGTAACGAACAATGCGATGAACCTCATCGTTTGGATGCTGAACCTTGATAACGATAGCTACAACGCCTAATGAAAAGCGGTGAGATTGTACCGAGCTTATCAAACAGCAAGTATGGGTATTAAGTTGGCTCGGAAAATAACAGACCAATCCTTACTCGAAGAGGCTAAACTAAACAAATACCTTTTACAACGCTTCCAAGCTATCTAAGCTTTTCACTATCAAAAGTACTCTTCAATGGGTTTACTGTAATCGGCTACTTAGCCGCGTTCCCTACTCTACCGCGCCTTCTTTCAGGGGGCGCGGTGGTATATCCCTCCCTTGAGGGTAAAAGTGTTTACCTTACTTTCGATGATGGTCCTATTCCTGAGATTACACCATGGACACTTGACCTCCTCGATAAGTATCAAGTAAAACAACATTCTTTTGTGTAGGTGATAATGTGCGAAATACCTCACATATTTGAAGATATTAAAGCTCGTGGTCATCAAGTAGAGGAACCACACCTTCCACCATATCAAAGCACTAAAATACACAACTACGTCTTATATGAAAGATGTATTTGGGGCATAAAACTAATCCAATCTCGCTACTTTCGGCCTCCTTATGGGCACATGCGCTTAGGACAGATGAGAGAGGTTAGCCATAGCTTTGAGATTATTATGTGGGATGTGCTTACTCGAGATTATAATCACAAAAAGAAGTCCTAAACAAGTTCTTAAAAACGTTATAGACTATGCGCGTAATGGCTCTATCATAGTCTTTCATGATAGCATTAAGTCCGAACGCAACCTAAAAAAGCCTACACTCAAGCTATTGAATGGCTACTTCAAGAGGCTATCAGTTTAAGCGTATAGGGCGATGCGCCTTTAAAAGAAATACAACGAACATAGCAAAATTCCCACCAAGTTTTATACTTGATGGAATTCTATTTCAAAGCTAAATCTGAATAGTCTCTATTGGGCTGAACTTTTGATTTTCTCTGTTAGTTCCTTCAAAGACTTAATCAACTCATCAAGGTTCATACCACTACGCTCACTCATCATACGCACATTTGCCTTAGGTATGATGATGCGTGCCAATGAGAATTAAGCATAGAGAACGCCTGTATTGAGCTTAGGTAACTCTTGCTTTTAGTGCTGGATAAGTACTCAATAAGTCCTTAACCCTTGTATCCAGGAGTAATCTCTAGTGCTTCCACTTCATTAGCTGCTCATGCTTCTCTTCGCTCTCGGCTGGAACTGGTTCCTCTGCAGGCTTAGCTACTTCCGACGAATAAGCGGCATCATGCTTGCTAGCTGCTGTCGTATCATTACTCCATTTAAGCAATGTACGCGAACCTTCGAGCTTGCGAATACGAGAGCAATCCTGCATCATCTCAAGCACACCACGGAAGCGACCATTTTCGTCTCTCACAGCTACACTAATAGGATATAAATAAATAAGTCGCCCTTATTTATCCAAAATCTACTGTATCCTGCTCGCCCGTACGGAACTTCTCTCAATAATCTCTTCTACAAGATGCACACTAGTACGAGGGTGACAATTCTTCACATCTCGTCCAATCACATTCTTACTACGAGGGAATACTCTGTGTTTCTGTATCTGTATAGAACTTAACGATTTCGTTTCGTCCACATACGATATATCCACAGGCATGTGCTTATAGATAAGGTTGATTTGCTAGAAGTGAGTTTACCGCAGCCACATCCAAGATGGTATCCGCAGAAGCATTTCCGCCAGCAGAATAGCCATACTTATTCAGTAGTGATGCTGAGCTCTGCCTAAAATCCAACTTTGAGGGAGCCGTACTATTTTTCAGTAGAAGGAGCTTCTTCCGTCTTCTTTTCAGACTCAAGGGTAATAAACGCAAAACCTATTTCCCTATCGCCACTCTTCATTTCTTCAAATTCAGCGGGACTTATCATAGCCAATGATGTAGGATGAGCACTGTCTCTTCCTTCTCCATGAGGTCAAGCACATCGTGGACAATGGTTTTCTGCACTAGCGATGAACTCGGCATCCTTATCCTCCTCTATGAGTTTGCGTGTGTCGGATTTCATCTCTGATAAAGTCGTCCAATAGCCACATGGTAGTCGTTGGGCGGTCAAAAGCCTTTCTGCTCAAGAATAGAATATAGCTGATTTTGCTTGCGAGAAAGGTGTGTGCGCCATAGCTAGCTCATCATAGATACCTAACCACTCGTTCTTAATAACAGGATATGGCGCTAGTCGCTCAACCTCCCTTAAGTACCTTGCGCATCTCATCATTCTCAGATAATAGCACATAATCGGTGATTACTTGGCAGGTCTGGGCGTGATGTGTCCTGCTTCCTCAAAAAGAAGCATCATAGACTGAATATCTTCCTTTGCGACACTCATCGTCCTCGATGGTCTTAAGTTCCTGCTCAGCAGAGCTATCTCATAAGGGCGCAACTTCGTAACCTGTTCCTAAGGCGCTTTCTTCCCTCCTCTAGACTTATAGCCCCACTCATGTAGGCCTCCTTAATATCAAGGACTACTCGAAGCTTATCTAAATCAACCTCAGGGAGGTGACTCTTCATATCTTTAGCACTCATGGCAATAGTCTATTAGCGACGGTAAACAAAGGTAGACAAGAACTCACACTCTGTAAGAGCCTCTACTACGGATACAGTATGCTCACCAGCAAAACGCAAACAGCACCAGCATTCAAATTGTGAACTTCCAGGCAATCTAATGTCACTTTGATATCCCCCTGATAGGAGTGAAGAATACTTCTGCCCCTTATGGTCGTGTGCTGGAACGCTTTCACCCTGAGCAAGCTTGATGTGAACGAGTTGAAGCTCCTCATTCTTGAGAAGCATACCTGTTTCTGTGTATGTCTGACCTAACATATTAGTTTTGTTATATTTGAGTTTGACTAATTGATGTAACAAAGATATAAGTTATTATCTATTCATAATGTAACACGAGTTACATAGACTCATCAATAGACTCAATCGATATAAAGCTAGAATAACAAGCACGTCGTACTTGTTTTAGTTAGTACGTCGCACTTTCTATTGGGACTTAACTAAAGGCAATAACTCACTCAAGCTAAATCACATTAACACGCCGAATATCAGAAACTTAACAATTAAACTAAAATTTTATTATACTTCAAAATTAAATCACACATCATCAATAAAAATAAACTCTATATATTCGCAGTATAGGAATACACTAACTCTTAATTTTTCACTTTCGATGGAAGCTAAATTATTACCTTCTTCCAAGGAATTGGGCAAAGTACACGCTGGTTTTCTCCATGCTTACTCTACCCTTCAATTCTATTCAAGCTAATCCGACATCTTCTCCCTCATCAATGGCTCAAGCTAAGTCCTCCATACATGGACGTATCGTTGATGCCAAAGAGTGGTGAAGCAATCATCGGAGCAAACATCCAAATCAAGAACAATAAGAAAGTCGGCACTATCACCGACATCAAAGGAAACTACACACTGTCAGCTCCCGTAGGTTCTGTCTTGATTATATCCTATGTCGGATACAGAAACATCTCGAAATACCAGCTGTAGCAGAGCGAGCAAATTATCAAATTAAAAGAAAATACACAGACGCTAATGACCTGTTGTGAGTCGGTTATACCACAGCGCAAAAGAAAGTCTAACTGGTGCAATGGTAAGCATCAAAGACAGCAAGCTCAAGGATATGACGACTCCCTCTGTGAGCAACCTCCTCAACGGCAAGGCTCCTGGGGTTTATGTATCTCCTGGTTCAGGGACAACCCTGGTTCGGGTGCTGCAGTCGTTATCCGTGGTCAAGCACACTCAATGGTAATACTCGTCCTCTGTGGGTCATTGATGGCGTTATTGTAGGTGATAATCCGGGGCAACAATCCTCAAGATGTTGAAAGCCTTACAGTTCTCAAAGATGCTGCCTCTACTGCTATTTATGGTTCTGCTGGTGCTAATGGGGTTATCGTTGTTACAACCAAAAAGTAGCCGCGCTGGCAAGATCAAAGTAGGCATTTCAATCAAATCAGGGTAAGTACTCTCAACAATGGCAACCTCCGCATGATGACAGGGAAGTGAGCTGTGCGATTACTTTGCTTCCACACAGAATGCGTCAACTATCCAATTTGACCGCTGGAAACCCGATTTTAAGAAACGACAACTTTGACTGGTGGAAGCTCGCCACTCGCACTGAGGTCTTACTCAAGACTATAACATCACCCTACAAAGGAGGTAGCGAAACACTAAATTCCGTTTTCTCGGTAAACCTACTACAATGATGAAGGGGCGGTAAAGGGCTTTGATTACCAACGCATAATTTCCGTCTCAAAACAAATTACAAACCATTAAGCTGGCTAAACATCAAACCTATGGTGAGTGGCTCTATGCAGCTCACAGACGACAAACAATACTCTATCTCCGCGATAGTACTCCCAATTGCCTTGGATAGCCCTACGACAAAGATGGCAATTTAGTACCGCATCGTTATGGAGGTTGGGTTAATCGCACAAGCACCAACTACCTCAGAGACTTACAATGGAATCATGGTTCTGCTAAAAACTTCGATTTATGGGAAACCTTGATTTGACATACGCAATACCCCTTGGTTAACATTCTCATCGGTTAACAACTTCAAATATATCGGAGCAACTCTCACGGATACGCAGACCCTCGTAGTAGTGGTGGAGAAAGCGTACAAGGACGTATCACTGAGTATGAGGGCGAATCTATCAGAAGGTACACTAACCAAAAAAGCTACTAACCAATAACAACTGGGGCAAACATCATCTCAACACACTACTAGCTTAAGAATTTAATGACTACAAAGGTGAAGGACTAAGTGCTTCTGGAACTGGTTTTATTCCCGGCTTTGAGTTCTTTGATGTCGTGGCTAAACCCGAACAAACGGGTGGAGGGATCCAGAGTGGGGCTGTACAGTCATTCTTTGCCAATGCTCGCTATAGCTATGATGACCGCTACCTCGTAGAAGGGTCTATCAGACGATGATGGAGCATCTAACCTCGGACAACGTGCCCAATATGGAACTCTGTTCTCCATTAGTGGAGGCTGGAATATCCACAAAGAATCTTGGTTCAAGTGTAGCTATGAATGACCAACTGCTAAGAGCCTCTTATGGTTCTGCAGGGAATAGACCTCTGCCCTATATCCTCAATATGACCTGTATCAAGTTTCGTCTAAACTACGACGGAGAACCTGCATACTCATTGCACAAATAGGGAAATCCAGAACTTACATGAACGCATACCGCAGGATTAGGGCTTGATGCTAGTTTCTGGAACGGTCGCTTACACTAATCTTGACTTATATAATAAGAAAAACGGATAACATCCTCTACAATGTACCGACTACAGGTTTAATCAGGGGTAACTTCAATATACCGCAATATCGGTAAGATGAGTAACCAAGGGATTGAATTATCGGTCGGTGGAGATGTTATTCGAACTAAAAACCTCACGTGGTCCTTGGATGTAAACATAGGGCATAACAGAAATAAGCTCACCGATACTATCGTCAGTATGACCCATCAGGTACTTATATAGCTCGCCCCGTCATCATCGGAGATGGCTCTGACATCGCAGGCACAGCCTCACGCATTCTGAAATTGGCTACCCTATTGACGCTACTATATGCCAGAAATGGGCAGGAGTAAACCCTGAAAATGGACTTCCTCAGTGGTACAAGAATGATGAATCAGGAAATAAAGTCGTTACAGAGTGAGTATGCCGAAGCGAAATACTACAAATTGAGCAGTGCTGCTCCTAAGCTATTTGGAGGTATTAATACGAATATACAGTGGAAAAAGTTTGATTTTGCCGCAAGCTTTCGGCTATGCCCTAGGAGGACAGATATACAACTACTCTAGACAAGAGTATGACTCCGATCTAGCTTATAGTGACCGTAATCAGATGGTTCTACATAAAGGCTGGACTAGATGGCAAAAACCAGGAGATATCGCTACACACCCTCGTGCCCTATACAACAATACAGACGAGGTAATAAAGCTTTATCTCGCTATCTTGAAAGTAGCGACTTCTTCAAGCTTCGCATCCTTAACCCTAGGTTACACCTTCAGTATCCCACAACTGAAACTTCAGGATATGCGTCTATACTTCAGCGCAGAAAACCTTTTCACGCTCACGAACTATTCAGGCGTAGACCTGAACTACCAGCATCCGGAGGCAGTGTCATCGGCACAGCTGGACCTAGTGTATATCTCTCCAGTACGCAAATTTATTTTCGCATCAACTTAAATCTCTAAAACGATTCTATCATGATAGTATATCTTCTCTTGTCTCACAGGGCTTATGCTCGACTCGCTCAATAGACAGAGAACCTCACGGGCAGTCTTTCATACAATAAAATAACTGAAAATCCAGATGAATCCGTTGATGCTATGGTGCGTGGCGTCTATGCTCAGCTGAAAACATGGAGTGACCCCTATGCACCGCTGTGGCGAATACGCTGGTGATAACATCATGATACGCGGAGCTTCCACAGACGCCTTCTTTGAATCTCATCACATTTGTAACCGAACTCAGATAATTACAGACTTGATGACTCTTTTGGAATAGCAGTTACAAAGTCTATCAGCTCAAGCCTCCAACGCGATTAAACTTTATCAAGATAAGACGGACGATAAAGTCAAGGCTAAAGTAGGAGAATGCTATTTTGTTGGAGAATGATTTACTTCTCTTGTTCGAGCTTATGGCGAGACCCTACTCATCAAGACCCCAAGACTAACCTTGAGTATCGTCTGTAAACGGAACGCCCAAAGATGTATTTGATAAGTTTACGCTCTGATGAGCTACCGTTGCAGACACTTATCAACAAGCCATTGCAGACCTAAAGAAAGCAGAAGAGCTACTTCCTGAAACAAAATGGCAATCCTGGCTATAGCTTCTAAAGGAGCGGCTCAAGCCATGCTTTCCAAAGTCTACCTATTTATGAGTGGCACATACGAGCACTCAAATACTGAACACGCTCGTTTGGCCAGCCGAATATGCTAGCAAAGGTTATTTCTAGTGGAAAGTATGCCCTACTCTCTAGAGAAGAATTTATGAAGTATCCGACTATTCTGCCACAGAATAATAAGGAGTCCATATTCGCTGTACGTCGTCTAGCATCTGAATATTCTGACTACGACCATTACTATGGCATCGGAGGGCATGTATGCCAACATCGGAGGTATGGGTTGGGGAGAAATGTACGCTAGTGCCAAGCATTCGCTGCTCGATGAGACTGGTCGTAACGACTATCGTCCTAATCATAAACAAACTCATTGATGCTCGAGCAGCCTTTATTGAACCTGCTTATGATGACATCGAAGTATTCCGTTTTATCAAGCGAGAAACTAATGGTGATTTTAATTATCTCCAGCTTCCTACCAAGCATGATGGTGATAAAATCGTAGCAACAGAGAGCAAGACTACGGAGGGTCAGAAAGAAATCACCCAAGACTATGTACTCACACCTATTCTTGCCGAGCAGGGAAGATACTCTATAACCTACGCGGACGGTAAAACCTACCAAGGTGTAATAGACAATAAGATTAAACTAATAGAGCCTACCCTATGTTCTACATAGCCAAGTGCTCTCGTGAAGGTGAAAATAGCCACTTGCACTCTCAGTACTCTCTGCTTGGGGCGAAATTTACCTAAATAGAGCCGAAGCAGAAGCTAAAATAGGAAACTATGCCGCTGCTTTAACTGACCTTAATATGATTAGAGAACGTGCTATCACGGGTGGAGGATACAAAAGCCTTGATGCAAGCAATGCAGCCGAACGTATAGATAAGAAACGTCAACTGAGCTAGCATTTCCAAGCAGAAAGAAGCTACGATGTCTTCCGTAATGGAGGTCATTGACTAGGCATTATCCCGAGCACATAATCAAAAAGCTAGATATTCTTCCTACTGATTATCGTGTCGTGTACTTTATCCTCAAGACGCCATTAATGCTTACCCAGGTAAGCTCACTCAAAATCCTCACATTAGTGCATTCACGCCTAAAAGCTTAGTCGCTAAGTTCTAGAGTTTAGGAAGCTGAAAGACTGTATCTCGATTAAGGAGATACAAGCCTTTTTCTTTCTAACGAACAATCCCAAATAAAGAATTATATAATTATTCTCTTAGCCAAAAATATCATAAATAACCATTATTTGATTACCTTTGCAGTGTAGTTAATAAAAATGTTTCAATTAAAAGCTAAGTATGCATATTGTAAAGATTATCGGTCGAGAAATCCTCGACTCACGCAGTAACCAAACCGTAGAGGTAGATGTACACCTCGAGCTGGTATTATTGGTCGCGCTGCTGTACCAAGCGGTGCTCAACAGGTGAACACGAAGCTCTTGAACTTCGTGACGGCGACAAGGTCGTTACCTCGGTAAGGGTACTCTTGAGGCGGTAGAAAACGTGAACAACGTTATCGCTCCTGCTCTCTATGGTATGAGCGCTCTTAACCAACGCGAAATCGACCTTAAGATGATTGAGCTCGATGGTACCAAGACTAAGAGCAACCTTGGTGCTAACGCTATCCTAGGTGTATCTCTTGCTGCTTAGCTAAGGCAGCTGCTAACTACCTAGAGATATTCCTTTGTATCACTACATCGGTGGTACTTAACATTCACGCTACCTGTTCCTATGATGAACATCATCAACGGTGGTAGCCACTCTGATACTCCTATCGCATTCCAGGAATTCATGATTCGTCCAGTAGGTGCTCCTTCATTCCGTGAAGCTCTACGCTATGGTGCTGAAGTATTCCACGCACTTAAGAGCATCCTTAAGAGCAAGGGTTATAGCACTGCTGTTGGTGACGAAGGTGGTTTCGCCCTAGCTTTGCTGGTGGTACAGACGAAGCTCTTGAAACAATCCTAGCTGCTATCGAAAAAGGCTGGTTACGTTGCTGGTAAGGACATCACAATCGCTATGGACTGTGCTTCAAGCGAATTCTTCAACGATGGCGTGTATGACTACACTAAGTTCGAAGGTGCAAACGCTGCTAAGCGTTCTGTGAGACGAACAAGTAGAATCTCCTTGCTAGCCTTGTTGAAAAAGTATCCTATCGACTCTATCGAAGACGGTATGGCTCGAAAACGACTGGGAAGGTTGGAAGAAGCTTTCACAGCTAAGCTTGGCAAGAAGATTCAGCTTTGTAGGTGATGACCTATTCGTAACTAACGTAGACTACCTACGTCGTGGTATCGCTGAAGACTGCGCTAACTCAATCTATCAAGGTTAACCAAATCGGTTCCTTACTGAAACGCTTGACGCTATCGAAATGGCTCACCGCCACGGATTCACCTAGCGTAACCAGCCACCGTTCAGGTGAAACTGAAGACGCTACTATCGCTGACATCGCTGTAGCTACTAACTCTGGTCAAATCAAGACTGGTTCACTCCAGCCGTACAGACGCATGGCTAAGTACAACCAACTTCTTCGCATCGAAGAAGAACTCTGGTAGCTAGCTGTTTACGGTTACAAGCGTATCAAGTAATAGTATCTTAAGAAACAGTTACACCCTCTAGCAGTGTAACACATTCTAAACTATATATTTTAAGAGCTATCGTGAATTTATTTTGCGATAGCTCTTTTTGTGTCGTACATTTAGTAAATATCTATCCTCAGCGACTAAGTTCTGAGTTGGGGCAGAGCAGCCGCATCAAAATCCAGGCGCATTATGAGTGCCGTAGGCATGACACTCCTCTCAAGCCCAGGGTGGAATGAGGCAAAGCCCGATGTGAAACCCTGGTACTCACTGACCTAAAGTAATGTCGAGCTCCGTAGGAGCGGCACTACTAACGTGAGCATTTTGTCTTACGTCTCAAAGTGCCGCCCCTTTGGACTCAATAAATGTGTTCAATAATTAACCAGGGGCTTGCCCTGGGCTATGTAGAGTATCGCCCTTACAGAGGCTCCTCTACGTCCTCTCCATCAATCAACTAATCCATCAATCAATTACTTGGTCATTTTGATGCGGTTGCCCTCATAGTTAGGTCCGAGAAAAAGCTTAATCGTACAAACCGGCATATCTAGCCATTTAAATCACCTAGAAGACTCTTAGAGTAGCTCTTCCTGTACACATGCGATAATTATTAAAACAAATCTTGCATAATTAAAAATATTCACATTATCTTTGCAGTGCAAATGAGAAGCCCAGGTGGCGGAATGGTAGACGCGCCTCGTTTCAGGTGCGAGTGTTTAAAAGACGTGCAGGTTCGAGTCTCATGTTCGGGCACGAGGTCTAAGAACGCTAACTGAGCTCAATTGCAAAACATAAATAGACAAAGAGCGCGGGTGGTGGAAATTGGTAGACACGCTACTTTGAGGTAGTGCCGGTTCCGGCATGTGAGTTCGAGTCTCATCCGCGCGACAAGAGGAGCTTTAGCATTTCGCTAAGCTCTTTTATTTATTTATAAGCAGTGCATTATCATGATTCGCCAATGCCAAGATAAGTCTTGGATTACAGATTACAGGGAAAAAGGTCTGATGGGTATCACCTATTAGAGTCTTTATTTATTCCATTCCTCTGAATGACGTCATTGAGATTACCATCAATGAGGAATTAAATCAAGATGAAATTCAAATACTTGGTAACGTTGAAACAGGTCCAACAGAAGATAACCTTGTTCTAAGAGCCATCAATAAGCTAAGAGAGTCACACGACATTCCACCTCTAAGCAAATTAGTCTCCTTAAAGCAAATCCACATCTGGTGCGGGTATGGGCGGCGGTTCAAGCGATGTCAAACTCCTACGCTCAGGGGCTGTGCGCGAACTTTGCCACTTGAACATAAGCGACAGCGAACTTGAGACGATTGCCCTCAGTCTAGGTGCTGATTGTCCTTTCTTCGTAAATAACACACCTCGCCTGGTGCGTGGTATCGGCGAACTCCTTTCTACCCTGCCCCAGCTGCTAGATTTTAGTAACTACCACATAGTCGTTATTAAACCGAGATGTACATATTACACGAAAAGGCTTTGCTGGACTCAGCACATGAGGAGGTCAGTCTCTATCTGTAGAAGAAATAATCAAGCAACCCATCTCGAGTGGAGAGCATCTCTACACAATGAGTTTGAAGATAGCCTATTCCTCATATCCAGAATTAGCTCATCTTAAGCAACTTTTTATACGAACAAGGTGCTATTTATGCTAGCATGACTGGCAGTGGTGCAGCTCTATACGGACTATTGAGCAGAGAACTTAGTCTTAGTGAAAAAGAATAAATACTCAGATATATTCTTCTGGCAGTCCAAACTCGAAAGCAGCAATCAGATTAGCTAATAGAGTGTGAGATAAAAACCACTTTTTGACATTAAGTCTACAAATACCTACCCTTTTAATTAGTTTTAGGCTCATAGCACAGAGAATATATTTGATTTAAAGGCTAATAGAATATTAAAGTTTTAATTATATTTGCACACATAAATTTATAATTGCGTTGTATATGCTATCCATAATCAGTAAATTCGTACCTGCAGAAGAGGTAGGACAACACCGTCCATTCGGGAATGGACATATCAATGATACTTATGCGGTTCAAGACAAGAATGGTGTGAGACCGTTGGGTTCTTCAACGAGGTTAATCACGTTGTTTTTCCTCGCATGAAGTATTGCAGAAAAATATCTCTGTAGTATCTAAGACGCTACACGATGCTCTTGAGAAGAATGGGTGACCCTGATAAGGGAGCGCAAGTACTGTAATTACCTGCCTTTGATGAAGATGGTAGCAAAAATTACTATTATGATGGCGAGAACTATTGGCGACTCTGCACGTTCATTCCTGACAGCATGAGTGTGAGCACCCTTAACGAAGAGTCAGCTCGTTACGCTGGTGAAGCTTTTGTCGAATTTGAAGAAATCTTGTCTTCTATTCCTGAAGGTGTTCTTGGTGATACTATTGAGAACTTCCAGCATGCCTTTCGCTTACAGCAGATTTGCATGATGCTCTAAAGCAGACCCTATGGTCGTGCTAATGAAGTGCAAGACCTTGTTAAGGAGATTGAAGCTCGTGCAGAGTCTATGTGCGTACAAGAACGCTTATACGCTGAGGGCAAACTTCCTAAGCGCACAATCCACTGCGACACCAAAGGTAGATGAATGTACTCTTTGATAAGAGTGGTAGTTCTATGTGTTGTGAGACTGGGATACGGTAATGCCTGGTTTTTATTACAAGTGATGTGGGTGATTTCATCTCGTTCAGGGAGTAAACTTCCTTTACGAAGATGAGCCAGACCACAGCAAGATTGGTGTCATATGCCTATCTATAAGGCCTTTGTTGAAGGTTATCTCAAGACTGCAGGCAAATTTCTTACAGAGACTGAACGCAGCCTAATTGCTATGGTGGACGTCTTATGACTTATGATGACCTGCCGTTTCCTCACAGACTATATCAATGGTGACGTTTATTTCAAAATCCACCAGCCTAAACATAATTTACAGAGAGCGAAAAGCCAAATGTATTACCTCAAATGCCTAGAAGAAAAGGCTGAGGAAATGGAGGCACTACTCAAGTAAAGGAATATTCCTCATTCAATTTATCACAAATAGGTTGGAGCTGTATCAACAAATGAAGTTGGTACAGCTCTTTATATCTTCCGATACAACCTAAATAAAGACTATTGCACGATCTCAAATAATCAGATTCTTACTCTAAAAGAGAGCCATTATAGGCTACATAAAATGTGTGATTACCTTACCTATTTTCAAAACTCAGCGCAGTCTGTACAAACACGGCTGAAGTTTGAAGAGACATACATGTGGTTTGTACAGACTACAGCTGAAGTCTCCAGAAAGTACTACAGTACTCCTGGATTTAAGTACGCGTACTCACTCAAATAAGTACACGTACTTACGAAAGTGTTTACACGCTATGAGTATTAAAGATAAGTATGCGTACTTACTTTGGTGAGATTAATACTAGAACACGAAACAGCTTTCACACAGATAATGCTTATTTATATTCCTCATCATCAAATATCTTTGCGATTATTAAGATTCACCCACATACTCAGAATTCACTTCAGCATTATCAGGTATTAAAACTTTTTCAAACACCCATTTATATACCCTACTCTTAGGTATTTTGGACCTAGTGCGCACTCAATTTGTGCAACCTATAAGTACCTTTGCATCACTAATATCAATGAATGTGGTAGATAGTAAAGTATTTGAATCGGCAAATGCAAACAACCTTGCACTGAGGTCTTGTATTCCAACCTGGTGTACGTGTTGAAAACAATTGTCAGAACTGCGGATTTAATCAGGTGCGTATCAATGGACTTGATGGTCGCTATTCTCAGATTTTGATTGATAGCCGTCCGATTATGAGTGCGCTAGCTGGCGTATATGGACTAGAGCAACCCCAACAAATATGATTGACCGTGTAGAGGTGGTTCGTGGAGAGTGGTTCTGCTCTTTTTGGTTCTTCGGCTATTGCTGGGGTTATCAACATCATTACTAAAGAACCTACTACCAATAGTGTAAGCTTTGAGCGAATCTCTCGGAGCAACTGGCTTCAAGGATATTGACAATAACCTTTGCCTTCAATGCATCTGTCGTTAGCCAAGATGGTAGAGCCGGTGCTATGCTATTCGGACAAGCTCGCTATCGCCATGAGCACGATATAAATGGAGATAATTACAGCGAACTCGGACGTCTTGACTCTCGTGCCTTAGGGTTTCGTGGTTACTTAAGACTAAACCGACCTATCTACGACTAACGGGCGAAGTTCATACTTTCGCTGAAGCTCGTCGTGGTGGTGACCACATCGATTAGTAGAAGCTGTAGCAGGTGTCGCTGAGTCTATCCGCCACTCAGTATATAGTGGTAACATTAAATACGATGCTTTCTCGTAATTACAAAGACCATTTCCAACTATATGCTTCAGCCCAACATATTACTCGTAATAGTTACTATGGTGGTATTGGCGAAGTAGCAGCTAAGGATAAGGACGGTAATCCTATTAAAGATGGTTCAATCATAGCAGGTCGCCTCGGTCTATCCCTATACACAGCTCTGACTATGGTACGAACTTCGGTATTACACGTGGATTTACTTGGATTGCTGGAGCTCAGTATACATGATTTCGAACAGCTTTGCTTCGCTCCTGCTCAACTCCTAGTTGGTGCAGAGTATAGTTATGATAGACTGCATGACGAAATGCCTCTACGTAGCTGGACAACCGAAATCATGTAACCAGCAGGGTTTATGATGATAGTAAAAACTGTTGCCCTCATCACCTGCCCTACACCAAGTTATTCGCAACTCAAGCCAGTTTGCTCAACTTGAGTGGAAGAATGATAATTTCAGCTTCCTACTAGGGTTCTCGTCTTGACCAAAACTCGGCTATCAAGAGTACGACATTCTCTCCTCGTGCTACTCTACGCTACAACCCAACAAAGAACATCAACCTAAGAGCCACTTACGCCAAGGGCTTCCTGTGCTCCTCAAGTATTTGATGAAGACCTACACGTAGGGAGTTGTAGGTGGTGAAGCTCAGAGAGTGAAAAATGCTGATGACCTAACACCTGAAATCTCACATTCATTCAGCTTGAGTAGTGACATGACCTCCGTTTGGGAGAAAGCCGTATTAACCTCCTTGTAGAAGGCTTCTATACTCGTCTACTTGATGTCTTCACAAACTATAAGGACGGTTCTCGTAACGGTATCACATACTTTTATTCGCCACAACTACGGCTTTGATGACCAGAAGAACAAGGTTTTCATCAGGAGCTAAGGTTTATGGTGTAAACTTAGAAGGTAAATTAGCTTACCACTGGATGAGCCTACAAGCAGGTCTAACGCTTACAAGCAGTATGTATGATGCTGAGCAAGAATGGGGCGTACGTGCTAAGATTAAGGACGATGCAAACATTGATTACAAGACATTTTGTTCCTAAGGCAGACGGCTCTAGCTTCGAGGCTATCGCTGATGAAAAATGGAGATGCTCAGACAGTGTCTATGACTTCTAAGCACATCATGCGTACACTTTCTGTTTACGGTATATATGACGCTTAACCTTAATCCTATCAAGCCTCTCAATATCTCATTGACGGGTACTTATAGGTTCAATGTATGTGCCACACGCAGTTAAATGGGGGTCAGAAACTCAGGTATCAACGATAGGAACGCTATTGCAGCTAAGTTACGTACAGAAGGTTATGAATTGCCACTGCTAGAAAACAATGCTCCTAACAATCCTCTCTATGGAAGATAACAAGCAGAGAAAGCTACTCCAGAATGGAATGAACTTATTAAGTCTAAACCATTCTTTGACTTTAGGTGCTAAGGTTTCATGATTTCCGTATCTTCCTGCAAGACTGATATTCAGCTATTCATAGGGCTAAATAATATATTTAATGCCTTCCAAGATGACTATGACCTCGGACCTAACCGAGACAGTGCTTATATTTATGGTCCAACAATGCCTGCAAGTGGTTATGTTGGTTTAAGCTAAACCTATAAGAGTATACTCTTCCACATATCGAATCATCCTATTGGGATGAATAATTCGAGAGAGGCTGTGCCAAATGGCACAGCTTCTCTTCTATTAAGGATGCCTAAATGAGTAATATAATCCGAGATGAGACCATTACATAATACGGTACTCACTGCGTTATTATCCTACATTCAGGCTTTAGCGTCATCTCAGATAAGTTACTCACATTACTTTCAGCATCAACCCCTTACAACTCAGCATATCTCTACAAAGCTTCTAAAACGACAACCCATTGCGAGTAATGAAAAAGGGCTGTATCAAAGTTTCTGATACAGCCCTTTTCACTAAAATTAGTAGTCTTAGACTATACTCGCAAGACTTAATCAAGAGTTTCTTTGATTTCAATCTCTTCGTAGGCTTCGATAATATCGCCCACCATAATGTCATTATAGCCTTCAATGTTAAGACCGCAACTCTGACCAGAAACAACCTCCTTAGCATCGTCCTTGAAACGCTTAAGCTGAACCAAGAGCACCTTGGTACTTCACGATACCATCGCGAATAAGGCGAATCTTATTGTTGCGCTTAATCTTACCTTCAGAACCATACAGCCTGCGATAGTTCCGACCTTACTGATTTTGAATGTCTGTTGTACCTCGAGGTTCAGCAACAACATTCTCCTTAATCTCTGGAGAAAGCATACCTTCATAGCACTCTTTATATCCTCAATAGTATCGATGATACAGTAGGCATAGATTTCTACCCTCTCTATCGGCCTGACGCTTAGCAGCCTGACTAGGACGTACTTGGAAACCAATGATGATAGCCGAAGATAGCCGACGCGTAGAACAACATCGCTCTCGCCAATAGCTCCTACGCCCTTATGGATAACATTAACTTGAATTTCTTCAGTAGATAGACGGATAAGCTGAGTCACCAAGAGCCTCCAATAGAACCGTCTCACGTCACCCTTGATAATCACATTCAGCTCTTGGAAGTTACTGAGCACGACGGCGAGCAAAGCTCTTCAAGTGTTAAGCCCTCTTCGTACGGCTATCCTGCTCACGCTTGAGCTGTTCGCTTATTAGCAATGCTACGAGCTTCTGCTCAGTATCCATAACATTGAATGTTTCACCTGCTGTAGGCGCACCATCAAGACCAAGGATAAGTACTGGCGTACTTGGACCAGCCTCTGTAATGCGGTGGTTACGTTCGTTGAACATAGCCTTAACTCACCAAAGTGTGTACCAGCAAGTACTACATCGCCAGCTCTTAGTGTTCCGTTCTGTACCATCACAGTAGCTACGTAACCACGACCCTTATCAAGTGAAGACTCGATGATGCTACCAGTAGCCTTTCTGTTTGGATTAGCCTTTAAGCTCTAGCATTTCAGCTTCCAAGAAGCTACCTCTAGCAATTCCCTCGATGTTAAGACCTTGTAGCTGAAATCTCTGACACTGATACTTACCGCCCCACTCTTCTACAAGATAATTCATTGCAGCAAGCTGTTCGCGAATGCGGTCTGGGTTAGCTCCTCGGCTTATCAATCTTATTGATTGCAGACTACGGCACAATGCGCAGCAGCATGGTTGATAGCTTCCTTCGTTTGAGGCATCACATCATCATCAGCAGCAACGATGATAATCGCGATATCCGTAATCTTAGCACCACGAGCACGCATAGCGGTGAAGGCTTCGTGACCAGGTGTATCAGGAAAGTTATACGCTTGCCATTCTGTAACTTCAAGCTATAGCACCGATGTGCTGAGTAATACCTCCAGCTTCACCTGCGATTACGTTCGTATTGCGCAAGCGGTCTAGAAGAAGTCTTACCATGGTCTACGTGTCCCATCACCGTTACGATAGGAGGACGGGCTTTCTAGGTCTGCTTCATCATCTACTTCTTCCTGCTGGCTAAGCGTTTCAGCAACCTCTGCACTTACAAAGTCAGTCTTAAAGCCAAACTCCTCTGCAACGATGTCAATAGTCTCTGCATCTAGACGCATATTGATAGACACCATTAGACCAAGTGTCATACAAGTACCGATAACCTTAGTTACAGGTACATCCATCATATTAGCGAGGTCACTAACTGTTACAAACTCAGTTAGCTTAAGTACGGCTTTCTTCCGTTGCTGCTTCTGCTGCTTCTGCTGCAGCAGCACGAGCGGCGTCACGCTTATCCTTACAGATACTTTAGCACCCTTTGTTTTGGTTATTCTTACCTGTTAGGCGGGCAAGCGTTTCCTTAACCTGACGCTGTACATCTTCGTCACTTGGCTGATTATTAGGTTGTCCCTTAGCCTTGTGGTCTTTCTTATTACCACCCTTTGCTTATTGTTTTCGTGGCGAGCATTATTATTTTTGCTTACCGCCTTCGCTCTTATTAGCTCCGTTGTGGTCGTTGTTATTCTTCTTCGCTTGGTTATTAGCCGGAGTGGTTAGCGTTGTTACCTTGACGCTTACCCTGATTATACCAATCTTAGCAGCTCAGCCTTTTATATCTACAGCCCTTTGACACGCTGGCGTACGCTCTTCCTTACGCTCCCTTATTGCTCTTCTTGGCTGGACGGTAGAGTCGTTTCATCGCACCAAGGTCAATCTACCGACAACCTTAAACTCAACACCCACATTAGGAGAGTAGAAGGACGATACACACCATCATCAGTCTTAGCTTCTGACCTAGGCTCCTCTACGACCACAGGACCTCTTCCTTTACTTCTGCTTTGGGAGCCTCGACCTTTAGCAGGCTTGACAGGTTCACTCTCTTCTCTTCCTGCTTAGGCTTTGCTGGAGCCTTTAACCTCAGTAGGCTTCACCTCTTCAGCCTTAACCTCAACTTCTCTTAGACTCTTCCTTCTTGGTCTTAGCTTCTGCCTTAGGCTTTTCTTCCTTAGGGAGCTTTCACTATCGTTGATATTCCCTAGAATAGATCAGATCGCGCTTAGGCTTCGCTTCTTCAGCTTGAGGTTCTTTAGCTCGCTCTTTGGCCTTCCAGGCTTATCCTCTAGACGTAGCAAGAATACGTTCGCCAACGCCATCTCCAGATTCTTTTACAAATGCACTCTTAAGCAATTGGTTCACCTCAGTATACTCTAATCGAGTATTAGAGTCGGGTTCTTTTCGCCGAGCATACCCTCGTTTGGTAACTCTCCTCTTGTACAGAGTTGACTCCTACCTGAGTTCCTCACTAAATCTCATTAATTTTATTTTCTACATTCTGTTTTTGCTTTAGGGTTTATATTAGGCTTCTTCCTCTTCGCTATCATCTGTATCTTCGTCAAGTTCTTCATCACTGAACTCGCTTACGTAATACAGAGATTACTTGTCAAGAGTAGCTTCTTCTAGGTCTGTCGCAGAGATAAGCTCTTCACGGCTCTTCTTAAGAACAGACTTAGCCGTAGTGCTAGCCGATGTTCTTGAATAGGTCAATAATCCAAGAGTCAATCTCATCTGCAAATTCATCTAGATAGATATCCTCTTCTGTATTATCGTTATCGCGAATACTCGATACGATAACCAGTTAGAAGAGATGCCAACTTAAGGTTAGAGGCATTCTTACCACATAGCCAGGCACTTCTTCTGGGCGAAGATAAACCTCTGCCTGCAATGGTTTCGCTCTCATTATCAAGAGAGATACAGCTGAGACTTTCGCTGGACTAAGCGCACGCTGGATAAAGAGCAAATGTATTGCTTTGTATAGGTAGTTACATCAATGTTTTCGCCACGCAACTCACGAACGATACCACGGATACGCGAAACCATTCATACCTACGCAAGCTCCCACTGGATCGATACGGTCATCATAACTTTCAACGGCAATCTTAGCACGCTCACCTGGGATACGAGCGATAGCACGCAACGTAATTAGACCATCATTGATTTCAGGCACATTAAGCTCAAGAAGACGCTTTAGGAACTCCCCACTGACGAGATAGGATAACCTTAGGGTTATTATTTTCATTCTCACGCGCTCAATGACAGCTCTCACTGTTTCGCCCTTTGCGGAAGAAGTCGCCGAGGATTTGTTCATTCTTAGGAAGAATAAGCTCGTTACCATCTTCATCAATAAGAAGAGCTTCACGCTTCCACACCTGATATACTTCGGCTGTAATCAGTTCTCCCACTCTATCCTTAAAGCGAGCGAAGAAATTATCCTTCTGCAGTTCAAGAATCTTACTTGCAAGAGCTGACGAAGATTGATAACAGCACGACGTCCAAAAAGCATTAAAGTTTACAGACTCAGATACCTCATCACCTACTTCACAATCAGCATCTCATAAGTTGCGCATCACGAAGAGCAATTTCGTCATTTTCATTTACAACCTCTCCGTTCTCCACTACACGACGCTTACGCCAGATTTCCAAAAGTCTCCTCTATCAGGGTTAATAAGCACTGTAAAGTTACGGTCTGTGCCGTAGATTTTGCGTTAGCACATTAGGGAAAGCAGACTTCAAGACAGAGACCATCGTCTCCTTACTGATGTTCTTAGGGTCTTTAAACTCTGCTAGAGAGTCTATCATGCTTGTTGTTTCTTTCTTCTTTGCCATATATAGTATTATTTATTCTTTAAAACTTAAAAATACGCTTAGTAGGAAAAGGATTTCATCCATAGGAATGATGATGAGCTCCTCTACCTCTGTTTTACGTTTAGCCCTTCGAGCTTGACCTTGCGCACAACGCTCAGCTTCTATCTGCTCAGCCGATGCTGCACTTAAAACGCCCTTTTCTTTTTGATGCCGCCCTTGCGTAGCACTTCCACTTCTTCATCGATAGCGGCTTGCATACTGACGAAGCACCTTAAAGGGAGATGTAAGACCAGCTGAACCTACTTCTAGCTCGTAATCCTCAACCTCTATCTTGATTAGCTTCAATGTGCTTAGTATGCGTACTACAGGCATCAATATCAACGCCTTCCATCGCTTCCAAGCTCTACAACAATCCTATTTCCAGGATGTACCAATACGTCTACGATGTAATACGCAGGATACTCGGCAGCAGATATACTCTGCCACGAGAGTTTCTATTGACTTTGCTGACTCTATCATCTTTTTGAGTCTTATTTTATATTAAATTCGGAGGAGCCTGTAATCAGCCTCCTCCGTCTCCTTGTTACTCATCTACAAGGTAGTAAAAATTATTCTATCTCCGCACTTAAGTTTCTTTTTAACTGAGAACTTCTATCTCAAGAGATTAAAGAAACACCCAACGACTTAGTCTCATATCGGACATTTACTCATATCTTTTGCTGTAACAATATAGGGCAAATAAGATTAGCCAGAACGTTGGTATATCGAGAGGTGTATCTGTTAGAACCATCAATGCACATGGGCATGATGACACGACCAAGGCACAGTAAAACCTTAAACGCCCTTTGATTGCTTCAAGATATTCATAATTTACATGTAATGAGGGAGTATAGTACAATACAAATATATAAAACTCCACTATATAATTTCCACTGAACTCGCCAAGAGTTTTGTATACCTACCTTGTTCAAATCCTCTATGGTGTAACTCAGCTATTGAGCTTACTCATCTCTGAATTTGCTAGCACATAGGTGCTCTCATATCCCAAAGTCAAAACCTCGGCGAAGTCTGTGCAGACTATCACGTGTAGTCTGTACAAACCACAGCTGAAGTTTGTACAGACTTCAGCTGGAAGTCTCCAGAAAGTGCCACGCACTAGCTGAAATCTGAAGTACGATGTACTTACTGAGATAAGTGCGCGTACTTACAATAGTAAGTGCCACGTAAAGTATTGACAAGTGCGCGCACTCACGTAAGTACGCGCACTTACTAACTTCGATTTAACTAAAACACCAAAAATCCAATTATCCTAAATCTGATGAGCTTGCTATCTCTGTTATCTTGTAATCACCAGCCTCCGAAAAGCACGGCTTGCAATTCGTCTAGGGTCTTTTCTTCCGATGAAAACTCAATCTCGGCAGTTGCCGACTTAACGAAACACTCGCTGTTACGCCGATAGCATTCAGCGTTTGCTCTACATGCTTCCTAGGGCAATGCTGACAACTCATACCCCCATCGATACTCTTTCTTCATACACTCAATCTTATTTAATTCAACATTTATCTTTTTGCCTTTAATCTCAAACTATTCAAACAACGCTCACACTACTCATCGCCATAGCTGCTCCAGCAATCATTGCGTTAAGCAAGAATCCACTTATGGGCAAAGAAGACCTGCTGCAATAGAATGCGATTAGATTATAAAAATGAAAAAGCCTAAAAAGAGATTTTGCTTAATAGTGCACAGTAAAAGGAGAGGAGTTTGATTGCCTCTAGTATCTTGCTCAAGTCCGAAGAGACTATTGTCATCTTGGCTACTTCCGTAGCAATATCACTACCCTTTGTCCCATAGCAATGCTCAAATCTGGCCTCCGCAAGTGCCCGCACTATCGTTAATACCATCGCCAACCATTGCCACAATATGCCTTCTGCTCGTAGAAGCTCTAACAAAGCCGCCTCTCATCAGGAGAACACCCTGCCTTATAAGACTTTTATAAGCCAACCTCACGAGCTACGCCTCGCTCAGCGAGTTCTATTATCTCCCGTTAGCATATACATGCCTACCTTTTCCTGCAAGAGTTTTATGGCTTGTGTGGACGACCTTTGACCCTATCAGCGACAGCACACAAGAGCAAGTAATTCGTCCTCGGAAGCAAACCAAACAAGCGACTTTGCCTCCTTAGCCCACTGATTAGCCTGCGTCAAGAGATTTTCATCTATAGAAATACCTATTTTTCAATTAGTCGCCTCATTCCGACAACATACTTTTATACCCTCGCAATAGGCTTGAAGACCACTACCCAATAGCTTCAAACCTTCTATCGGACTAAGCTCTGCCTCTAAACCCTGGACAATCGCCATAAAGAGAGTGGATGCTCTGATTTTTCTCCAAACTATAGAGAATAGATTTATATTGATTGCTTCTAACTCAACCAATGAATGTTCGTACACCTCGGGACGACCTTCCGTTATTGTACCCGTCTTATCGAGAATAACCACATCGCACTCCCACTTGCAGTCTCAAGAGCTTCTGCATCCTTGATTAAGATACCATGCTCTGCACCTTACCAATCACCAATAATAGTTGTAGGTGTGGACAAGCCCAAAGCACAAGGGCAAGTAAACGACGAGAATTGTTACTAGTGCAAGCAAGCCATGAGTAAAACCACTATCTAGGGTCTAAGATATTCCATACAACAAAGGCAAGAAGCGAAATTACAATAATCGTTGGCACAAAGACACCAGCAATTTTATCTACCAATTTCTGAACAGGCGCTTTACTTCCTTGTGCCGACTGCACCAAACGAATAATGTGCTAGCATGGTCATCTCACCCACCTGCTCTGCTCTAAATGTAAACGAGCCTGATTGATTGTGCCAGCATAAACCTTATCCTTAGAAGTCTTAAATACAGGTATAGGCTCACCACTACATACTCTCATCAACATGGGAGCTACCGTCTGTAACAATACCCATCTACGGCAATGCGCTCTCCGGGGCGAACAAGAATAGTATCGCCTACACGAACAGAGTCAATAGGCACTAGGACAGTCTCTACTGTCAGCCCTCTATCAGCGTAACTTCCTTAGGCTGTAGGCCCATCAATCTTTTTATAGCTGTTGTTAGTCATCTTTTGCTCGCCCTTCAAGCAAACGACCTACAGACAAAGGCGATGACAACGCTTGATGCCTCAAAAATACACGTGTGCTTCCAAGCCCTAGCAAGTCCAATACTCAGGATACAAGACATTGAACACGCCAAAAAGATAAGCAATACTCGTACTTAATGCCACAAGCGTATCCATATTGACTGCTCTATGCTTAAGCTGGTTAAAGGCATTCAAAAAGAAATGACCTCCACAAACGAAAACAACCAATGTGGAGAACAGCCACATGATTTCATCTGCATACGGCGCATGCATAAAAACATACCATACACGATCACGAGTGAGGCTCCAGCAGCACCGCCCCCATGCAGCACGCAAGCGCAGGTAGCGATAAGCATCATAACTCTTCGCCTCTACCTCTTCGGGTCTACTCTCTTCTGCATCTATAATCAGATTATAGCCAGCTCATGCATAGTATCTTTCATTTGTTGAGGAGTCACAAGTTTATGCATCGTATGTTACCGATACTGTTGCCATCGCACAATTAACGACTGCTTCCTCGACTCTCATACTATCTAAAGTCTTTCCAACACGAGTAGCACAAGCAGCACAACTCATTTCTAAAAACGGAAAGACTCTCTCTAAATTTTACTTGAGACATAATCATTCTGCTTCTCTTTTGACTGCAAAAGATAAACCCATATCAGGCAGATAACGAAACATGATTATGGATAAGATTTATATGATTTAGAGACCGCCCGACGGTCTCAAAAAGGACAAGTTTTACTTGTTCTTTGTGGGGCTTTGCAGAATGCGGTAATCACAAGGCACTGAGACTGAGGGCGACGGAGTTTACTCGTAAATGACCAAGCCTGAATGTCGAAAATAACACAGCGAGTGCCGCACAAATGCAATGGTCTCGATTTCTATTCCTGCTTCTTAAAAGCAAGAAAATAAAAAGAGCTATCGCTTGCGATAACTCTCTTTGTGGGCCCAATAGGATTCGAACTCATGACCCCCAGCTTGTCAAGGCAGGTGCTCTCAAACCAGCTGAGCTATAGGTCTAATTTTATGTCTTTGTCTAACCCTCGTTGTTTGACAGTGCAAAGATACTACTATTTTTGAATATGCAAATCTCCAGTAAAAAGTTTCTCCAAGATGGAAACACTTAGGAGGAAACTGTATCAATATAAACTGTATGTTTATTTTACTTGCACAGCAACCATGTGCTAGTGAAGCTCTACAGGCACATCAGATAAGGCATATACATTAAGCTCTTTCTTGCCACCTTCTTCCTTAGCTACTGCAATCGGACTAGACTTAGGCTCAAGACTAGTGCTGATAGACGTATCTTCAATCTTTCCACACTCGCACCCGTTGCTGTCCACAACTAGAATACCAATAAAACCTCCAAACAGTAAGTTTCCAAAATACCATGGATCAATGCTTGCTTCTAAAGGCATCTGTTTACCTTCATAGCCCTCTTTTGAAAACTCTAATGTGTACTTAGCAGACTTAAAGAAGCCTCTCACTGGCTACTTTGAGACGAAGAGTTACTGGAGTTTGACCTCCAGCAACCTCGAAAGTCCCTTGCGATTGAGCACACGCACCTTTGCTTTGATGGCACATCTATTGATACTAACATTGTAGTAACTACGGCTTACAATAGAAGCGCAACTTGTCGAAAAGTACAAGCGTAGCTAAAGCTCTCACAGAAGCCTTCATGAGCATTCTTGTAATCATACTGTATTATATATTTACGTTATTAAGACTTCAGACACCTTATGTTTATAGTATTACAAAGATATACTTTCCATTGAAATATAAGCCTTATCCGAATAACAAGCCTGTGACATCTAGAAGAAAAGAGTCATAGCTTTTAGTGATAACTCCTCGCTTCCAGTGGCCCAATAGATTCGAACCTATGACCCCCTGCTTGTAAGGCAGGTGCTCTAAACCAGCTGAGCTATAGGCTCTAATTTTATGTTTTTGTCCAACCCCTTTCGTTGTTTGACATTGCAAAAGTGCTACTATTTTTCAAATATGCAAACTTCTGCACGCAATCCAATCCTTTCAGCCAGCTACACCACAAGGAAAACAAACTAATAAATCAGACAATTAATAGTCAAATATTTTCTCCTCTCCTACTCTGTACTTTCTATTACCACCCTATCCCACATAAGCTCAATGGACAGGCTTGTGCAGCCAAGCGTTGCAATCTTTCTGCAATTCGCTTATCTAACAAGGTGACAGCACAATCAAAGAAACAGAAAGGAGTATCAAGATAATACCGACAACCATCAAACCTCTTAAAGACTCATCAAAGACGAGTATCCTACAATACACTTGCTGTCAGTGGCTCCATTGCTCCAAGAACAGAAGTAAGTGTTGAACCGATATTTTTAACAGAACGCACCAAGGGCTAAAATTGAGAGCAATGTAGGCAATGCAGCCATTAGAAGATTTGCTCCAGCAGACGCACTCGGGAATTATCTGCAAGCCTCACACTTTGAAGCGTGACTTTATAAAAAGCCCCGCTAACATCAAGACATAGGAATGTTAGTTCGACTATTCTGCTGATTGATGCGCCTTACCGTACTCACAAGCACCAAACTAAAGACTGCATGGCAAACTCCGAGAGCACAAGAATACACTCAAGAGCGAACTTACCCCGTACTACTCTCACCGCAAACAAAGTAGAGCGACTCGACAAGGACAGAATAATCGCACAAATAGTAACCATAGAGGGGCGTTGTTTATAAACAAGCGCCACTATGATAGTTACGCTCACTGGATACATAAAATGAAGCGTAGTCGCTGGGACCACTTGCCATACTCACAGAGGCTTGAGAGCAACGCCGCCGAGCCGTAATACAGAAAGCCTCAAACGGCAAACCACCTCACATTCTTTTAAGATTCGTGGCAAAACTCACAGCGTCCAATCAGCATCAGTACAGCCACAAAGCTACGAGGCAACAGCACGATAGCTTAAGATGCTGAATGTCGTTAACCCTCCCATCACTGGTAGCGTAAAGAGTGGTAGAAGCCCAAAATGAGATCGAAAGCCACTATTCCTGTAAAAGGAAGCCCTTAAACTTATTCATGATAATATAGCTAGAGTCTTTTCAGGATACAAAAATAGCTTTTTCTTATTTCTACCCCAAGATAGACAATAGAAAGCTACCGAACAATTATAATACAAGCATCAGACGAGCTGCTGCGTAGCCTTCAGCTTAAGCATAGAAGCAGACAGCCAATGAATAATCTTAATAGCGTTTCAAGAGGGTTGTAGCCGGATAGTCATCTAGCACACAGATAGAGACCAAACGACATGGGCGAGGAATAGCAAAGGACGAACCAAATCTTTTATGATGCGTTTCGCCATGAAGTTCAAAGCTAACTCTGGTATGAAGGTCATGCCATTACCCTGCTCTACCATGTGCATAAATGTTTGCAAACTCCTCCTTCTGTATGTGTGCAATGGGTTTGAGTCTCTTTGGCTGGCAGAAGCGCATAAGCTGGTCATGGAAACAATGCCCTTCGTCATAGCATCAAGCGTTGAGGTTGTACTTGCACTAGTCTTGATACTCTTCTCCACAAATAGAGGTTCATTGCGAGAAACATGGGCATAAAACTCCTCATAAAAAGCGGAATTAATTTATGGCGACGCTGTATCCTCATTATCCGCCACATACCATGTCAATGTGAGAGTCTAAGCTCCTCTAGCGTCTCACTCGTAACGAGCTCATAGTAGTTCACCTTCAAGTCAGGCAACTGCTCTGCAATTAGTGGAGCTATAAGAGGGATAAGATGAAAGGTGCAATAGTTGGGATTACACTCCAAATTCAGCGTTCCTCCTAGAGTCACGTTGATTCATTCTGTCAATCTCACCTAAGAGAGACGATTGATGTAGCGTAATCTCCCTAGCTGAATAACCTTTAATCCTATATTTAGTAGGTGTTACAGCACTTCGGCTACGCTCAAAGAGTTTAACCCCGAGTTCATCTTTTCGAGGCTTCTGTACCATCGTACTATGGTAGGCTGAGATACATTGCAGCTATCAGCAGCCCTCCCAAAGTGTCGATGCTTATTTTAAAGCAACAGCATATTCTAATTGCTGTATTCATAGACGTTTTTAGTTTTAGTATTATCTGTAGAGCTGAGAAACTCAAAAGATACGCAATAAATATTAGTTTGACTAACGATTATCGTGTCTCAACATTTAACTCCCAATATGAATAATCTCATCACACACTTCAGCGACTCTTCATTATGGGTATAAAAAGAATGATTTTATCCTTTAGATAACGTCTTATATTAGCCAAAAACTGAGCCTGCGGTACACTATCCAAGGCACTTGTAGCTTCATCGAAAAGAATAATCTTACCTGACGGTATGGGCGAGCGAGCAATAGCAATGCGTTGTGCTTGCCCTTCACTCAATCCCCCGCCCTTGCTCGCCAACGACAGTATCTAAGCTATCAGGAAGCTCCAAACAAAATCAGCCGCTGCAATCTTAAGCAATCTGGACGTGGTTTGCGCTCATCGGCAAGACTATCACCGACAAGTAAGTTTTCTAATCGTTCCACTCAGCAAAGAGTTCCTGTGGCACGTATACAAAGTTATTTCTAGTCGACTCACCGACAGTCAAACCATGCTCCAAGTTTGAATACTAATACGCCCAGAATCAGGTTTTAATCTGCCTAAGAGCAAGCGCAGAAGAGTGGTTTTACCTGAACCCGTCTTCCCATAATCGCAATCATCTGTCCTGAACGCACAGAAAAACTAAAGTCCTTGTAGATATATGGACTCTGCTCGTCATAGCGGAAACTAATTGTATCAACCTTAAAGCGAGATACTTCCTTGAAGAATATGACTAGGGGTATCATAGCCTTCACGCTGAAACTCCAACAAATTAACAAGTCTATCTAATCCTGCCTTAGCACTAATCACTACTCGGAAACGAGACTCATCAGTTCGCTTAGAGGCTTCTGCATACGAGTAACAAGCTGCAAGAATGAAGTCATCGTACCGAAGCGTTATCGTACCTCGCATATTCCCAAGCACTTAAAGGAAGGCTACCGCATAACCACCACTAAAGGCCGTATGCATAGCCACAACATTGCCATATATAGTAAGCCCTATACGTCTCTTTACCTGCTGATATAGCTTACCTTGTATCAGACCAAGCTTATTTATTTCTTGCTCTTGACGTTCAAATGTTCGGATTATTGTTTGATTAGACAGCGTTTCCAGCATGGGCGTATTGATATCACTCTCCGTACGCTTGACCTCTGCTGTATAAGAAACCATCTTACGACAGAATGCTCACTACCTATCAGGATTAAAGGCATACCCACCCCCAGCATAAGAGCCAAGCATCAAACATATGAGCAAGACTAGTGAAGCTAATAATTGTGTCGCATTGACGATGAAGTTAGACAAGGATACGGCAAGCAGTTGCACGACATCATTAGTATCCTTAATAACGCGTTAGGACATCGGCATTATGCATTTTTCGCTTTGCCAACGCGTATAAAGAGATGATTAAAGACCTTCATTCGTATAGCATTACCCATACGCACAATGGTCTTATTAGTCAATGATATTCCTAGTAAGCGGTAAGCTACCCCCTAGCAAAGCCATAAACGCAATGCTAAGCCAGATTAGATTTCCTTTGTGACACCTGTTACAATATCGATAATCTCTTTTACCGACAGTACAGAACCAAGAGATAAAATCTAATTGATAAAAAGCCGACAGATATGATTAGCAAACTGCCAGCTTGTAACCTCTTTAGGAGATAAAGTAGAAGAGCTAGCATATTTTTCTTTCCTTAGGGAAAAGTCCTCGTAGTTGGTCACGACGCAAGGCTATAACCCCCTTTAAAACCTTTCACCGAAGATAGCACTCACTCATTTTAGAGGTACCAAGTACTCTATCTCAAACGTTGATGGGCACTTCCAAGAGTTGAAAGCCCAAACAATAAGCGGCGTATTTCATCTCAATCTGGAAAGCATAGCCATGGAAACGAATGCTGCTCAAATCTATACTACTCAAGTACTGAGCGGTGATAACAAACAAAACCTCGCCGTAGAGTCTTTCATCGGGGAAACCTGTTATCAGGCGAACATACACATGATGCGCCATAATCACAGCGATGCGTGCTAATAGGCCAGTTCTTAACGCTTCTACTCTCTGTATATCGTGAACCAATGGCCACATCGGCACGTCCCGATATCACGGCATTATTAAGCTCAACAAGTTTATCCACAGGATGGCTAAAGTCACAATCCATCTCAGAGATATAATCATAGCCATGCTCCAGTGCCCAAAGGAAGCCAGCTATACTAAGCCTCTGCCTAGGGCCCTGCTTACCTGCTCTAGGAGATGCAAGCGTCCAGCGTATTCGCTTTATTTCGCCTTGACTATCCCAGCAGTACCATCAGGAGAATTATCATCTATAATCAATATATCTATCTCCATAGGTAGAGCCATCACCGTATCAATCATTTTAGACACGTTCTCACACTCGTTGTAGGTAGGTATTAAGACTATGCTCTTTGCGCTCATTCTATCTGTTCAATAATTCTAAAGTGACCTCACAAGGACCAATATGATGCGCTGATGGCTTCTTTCTGGTCGCTTTATTTTTCTAACTTGTGTCAAAGTTAATCTTTAATACTGAAATGCGTAACTTTGCAAGCATGAATAACGAAACATCTCGACATACGCAATACTCAAGGCATTGCCCGAGAAGAGCAAGACGTAGAACAAGGCTCTGCGCCCTCTGTCCTTTTGACCCTTCAGTGGGCAAGATAAGGTATTGACCAATCTCAAGATATTTGTTGAAGCTGCACGCAGACGCAGTGAAGCCCTTGACCACGTTCCTGCTGTACGGGCCTCCCGGACTAGGTAAACGACCCTATCGCATATCATGCAACGAACTAGGGGTAGGCATTAAAATCACTTCAGGACCTGTCCTAGATAAACCCGGAGACTTAGCTGGCTTGCTTACTTCTGAGAGCCCAATGATGTCCTTTTTATAGATGAAATACATCGTCTAAGCCCTATCGTGAGGAATATCTCTTGCTCAGCAATGGAGGATTACCGCATCGATATTATGCGGATAGCGGCCCTAGCGCACGAAGCATCTAGATTGACCTCAATCCATTTACGCTTAGAGGCGACTCACCGCTCGACTACTTACAGCCCCTAAGAGCTCGCTTTTGGCATAAACTCACACCCAGAGTATTACGATACCGAAACGCTTGCAGAACATTCTCAGACGCTCAGCAAGTATACCGAGCGCTCCTGTAGCCACGATGCGGCTATTGAGATTGCAGGTCGTAGCCGTGGAACTCCTCGTATAGCGAACGCTCTACTTAGGCGTGTACGCGACTTTGCTGAGGTCAAGGGTAATGGAAATATCGACACTGAGATTGCGTGCTTTGCGACTTGAAGCTCCTCAATATAGATAAGTATGGACTAGACTATATTGACAATAAGCTCTGAGTACAATCAGTGATAAGTTTGCAGGAGGACCAGTAGGGTCTAACGACGATTGCGACAGCCTCGGGGAGGATGCTGGTAGTGGGTTGAAGAGGTTTACGAACCTTACCTGATTAAAGAAGGCTTCCTAAGCGCACACCAAGAGGAGAGAAGTGACACTCACTTTGCTCACGAACATTTGAAACAATGCTCTTTTCACTCAAACAACAAAGATATTCGACTAACTACCATATGTCTGCTATCAAATCTCTCCGTTAAGGATACGCTGTTCTACGGACTCAAGCTCCATGACTAGTCGCTTCCTCAACTGGCTACTTACCATTGTCTACTCCACGCAAACTTCTGATTGCTGAGGTTCGGACAAATGACAAACTATACGCATGATTGCGCCTTACTCGTTATCCTAACCTCACGGTATGGACACAAGTTTTTCCGTTTTGCCAATAAGAGCGAACTACCTCAAACTGGTTTATTCGACAAGCCTTTGGTCCGTAGGTATCGTGTTCGCTTTGTTTTTATGGTACTGGGCTTATTATTCGTCGGAGACATCACAGCATACCTAGGCTTTCAAGCCAATCAGAGCATAACTGATATCTGTGATGATAATTATATCGGCTATGGACGCCTTTACAGCTATTCCACTTGGATACCTTAGACTCAAACAGCGTCCTTGGCGATTTGTGATGGCACTGCATGAGCTTTGTGCTTATTACGATTGCGCTTTACTCTAGGTGATTTTCGTGTACCCTACTTGCAGAGAAGTTTTAGCCTTTTCTCTTGGTATAACCAGCGGGATGCGCTCTATTACGTCTTTTGGCATCAATGTCTTGGCTAACATCATACAACTCATTCTGCTTACTCCTGAATTAGGCGAGTCAGGGGCGGGAAATTACTTTCCTCTACTCAAAGAGATGCTACTACTCTTGGCCTATCCTACTACTTGGGCTTGAGGCATTCAGCAATCAATGGATAAAATCCTGTTCCCACTGCTGTCTAGTGACCCTGTTGAGGGTGACACTACAGCTCGGTATCTATGGGGCGATGCTACAAACCAGCCGTGATTATGGTTCTGTTTACTCAGGCCTTCCGCTATGCTTATGACCCTCTGTATTTGCCAAAGTAAAAGAAGGGTGATGTAGCCAAGAGTGCTTACGCTCAGTCTATGCGTACACTTACGTCATCTTTTACCCTATTCATCTTCCTCGGCGTCATGTCTACCCTCGATGTACTCAAGTACTTCATCGATGGCGCATACTTCGCAGGTCTTCCAGCTGCACTTTGCGATGATAGGGCAACTTTATGTTTGGGGGTTTATTTCAATTTATCCTCTGGTATAAGCTCACAGATCGCACGCTATGGGGGGCCATACTCTCTATCGTGGGAAGCGTCGTAGCGGTACTCTTCATCAGTTCTATATGCAGAAGAATGGGGATTTATGGCTTGTGCTTGGGCTTCGGTAGTTTCTAATGGTGTCATTATGCTTTTGGTGAGCTACTTCTTAGGTCAGAAGTGATCACCCTCATCCGCTACCCACTGAAAGCTATTGCTGGCTATAGTCTGCTTACAGCAGTCCTCTGTGCCATAGAACAAGTGATTGCGACATACGCACATTTAGGACAATTCTCTAGCATCTGCGCTCAACTTATGTCTACTGCTTATTTTCGTGCTTATAGTGCTCAAGATTGAGGTTGAAACTGAGAAGACCCACGCCCTATACTTGTTAAACTCAGGCTTATCAAGAATAACATCTAATAGGAGACCGCTGCATCGGTCCCTATTGTTGTGTACCCAACTATTCGTTCACTTCCAAACTCAAAAACCTCGGCGAGGTCTGTGCAGACTACACGTGAGTCTGTACAACCACGGCTGAAGTTTGACAGACTTCAGCTGAAGTCTCCAGGAAAGTACTACGTACTTACAAATTTAAGTACGTGTACTGACTAAAATATGTATGCACTCACTGATGTGAGTACATCGTAGTAATTAAGTGAGTACGACGTACTCACGACTAGAATTTAACTTGAACATCAAATCACGATATGAAAGTCGTGCTATACAATAGGCTATAATAATTATTCCAAACACCTTATGACGTAGAAGACACTGCTTTTACTAATACCAAGAATTATATATTGCTCTTTATGTTCTTTCTCCAACTACACCAAGCTTAATCGATTTCTATTTATTCCACCCCAATAGCTTCTTAACGAGCATCTCAAGTACTAAGAAATCAAGCATCTTTGTCCTCTAGTTAATAATATGAATATCAAAGCGTGATCTAAAAATAAAAGAATTTCACTTTATTTTCAGGAATTGGTGGTGGTATTTATGGGGACATATACTGAAACACACATGCTGTGGAGGAGTTGAAATAGATTCATACTGCCAAAAGGTATTAAAGCAAAACAAGCCGATGGATGGATGAATTCGTTTCATTTATGGAGACATAAGAACCTAGATGGGTCTCAATTTAGAGGTAAATTTGATATTCTATGTGGAGGATTTCCATGTCAAGCCTTTTAGCCATGCAGCTCGAGGGAAAACATTAAAGAAAAATCTATGGCCTGAAATGCTCGATTTATTAAGGAATCTGATGCACCATTGGTTTTTGAGAAAATGCTACTAAAAGCGATCAAGATTGCAGCCAATGATCTAGAACAGACTGATATAGTATCCAATACTGCAAACTTTTCTTGTGGTGATCTAGGAGCTAATCATAGACGAGACAGATACTGGCTACTGGCAATCAAGGACAAAGATACATTTACACGAATTTCTTTGCACCTCAGCTTATTACCTAAGATTCAAATGAATTGTTGGACAGTTCTAGCCAAAATGGGAACCTCTGTAAAAACATCAAACCGAAGAATGCAACTAAAGTTATTGTAACGCACAATCACCAATAGTTGCAGTCTGAGCTTTAGGATATTGATAAAGTAGACACCAAAAGGAAATGAGTCCTATAGTCAATCGTACCTAGAACGGAACTTGAATTAATATTTCCTTCCAAGAAACTTGATTAGTAAAAGCTATGGTTCAAGTTTCGATATGTACGTACTCAACAACACTGGCCAATTATGCAGCACCTTCAATCATGAAACATCTAGGATGTAGAAACTTTTGTCAAAAGTATTTGGACAACCTACCCACCCGAAAAAATGCTGAATATCTGATGGACTTCCTCAAGGAGCTAGCATCCGAGTCCTTAAACAATGAACAACATGAATATTTGGGAAACAGAAGCATATAATGAACCTAAAGTTATAACGAGATAATTAATAGTCTTGAATCCGCTGGAATACAAAAGACTAATGGAGCGACATTGCCTCATACCTATTCAGACACTAGTAAAACTTTCATCCTTGATTGCACAGCAACTCGAAATAGGTCTTCGCCCACTGAAAACTGTCTCAATACATCATTGTCAAGCATGACAATAAGAATTACAGAGTTAGAGCAATTATTAGAGGGATGGAAGATCACTATTGGCAAACTATCGCACCAATATCTATTACTTTGAAGAGCTACCTGGAGTATGGAAATTCTATGATAGTTGACTGTACAAGAAGTTAACTTTAGATGACAATATCATCCTATACAACTCCCAAAAGAAGAAACAGTATTATTATCTGACAAATATCGCCCAGTATATTGGCAGCGATTAAATCTAAGCCATTCTTTACCCCTAGCAGGACACAGGTACAGCGAAAAGAGTAGAATATGCTCGTGAATTTCAGCACGATCATGTTGGGCTACTGACTCAATTGATTATCAGGCTCATAAGCCAAGCAACTTTGAGATAATACAGGTCAAACCTAACTGGCACGATAGTAGCGAGTTAATTGGCTATGTTAATGCCGTATATCTGGTGAACCTCAATATATCGTTGGAGACTTCTGTCAGATTTTATTCTCGCTTGGGGAGAATTGGCTAGACTCAGAGCCCTACTTCCTCTGCCTTGATGAGATGAATCTAGCCCCAGTGAGCAATACTTGGCAGAATATCTCAGCGTTATTGAGAGTCGTAAATGAGAAACGGTGAAATAGTACAGATCCTCTTTGACAAAATGATATAGACGGCTTTGTTAATCTAGTGGCTAAACTAGCTGGAAAAAGCCAAAAAGTATCTGACATGTATCTAGAGAAGGGAATTTGTCTACCTCCAATTTAATCATAATCGGAACTGTTAACATGGATGAAACAACTTTTCTTTTCTCTCGAAAAAGTTCTAGACCGAGCAATGACCATTGAGATGGAATGAAGTTAATCTAAGCGATGGACTTGAGAAACATCAATCAGACTGCAATCTACTGAAAAGCCTTAATAGGTAATGCTGTTGAACCTGAGGACTATATCTGAAACTAATAAAAAGTCTGTGATATCTGTATTGATTACTTAAATAAAATAAATACAGATTTAGAAGGCACTCTTCAAAATTGCTATCGTACCCGAAATGAAGTCTTTACTTTATGTCGTGAATAATCTACCTTTATCAATACGACTTAGATGGAACAAATACCCGAAGGGTTCATTGTATCGCGAGCTTTTAGATGAAGTATCACATGAAGATTTCTCTCGTATTGAAGGAGATGAGTTCCAAGTATTTCGTAATTATTACATAATCTAAAGAAAAGCATTATAGAGACATTATCTTCAATCTCGATGAGGAGTACATCTCTAACGACTTTCAGAATCCAACTTCCATATCTCTAGCTAAACTTTCACGAGATGGAACGTAAACTTGATCAGTGGCTACACTCATCTTTTGGAGCTAATGAGCAATTATATGGAGCTCCTTTCTATCAAGCATAAGATTTTATCTCATACATTGAGTGCTCCAGAATTTGAAAATATTTGGACCAGCTCAACGCAATAATGAGACAGGAGGCATTTGAAATCAACTTATAGTTGGTCAGATGGAGTAGAGTCAGTAATTCTCTATACCTGTGGATGGTTCTGAAGAACTAATTGAATCTGCAGGGTCTCGTCTCCAGCGATATGAGAATGCCGACACCCTGCCTGTGGGTAGGGGTTTGATAGATGTTGAACAAGCTGAAATGTTTGCTTCTATTCTGCATAGTCAGACAACGATCATTTCTCATTTCACAAGAGACAGCATATCTTATCAGGTTTTATGCAACTTTTGGTAACAGTATAGGTAAAAGCTTTGAACAATCTATGGTATCAGCGAAATGAGAACAAAAAGAATTTATTTTTCCTTTGAGTGTTCTAAGTGCCCAAACTCCAACTATAATGAACATTGGCGTAGCATTATTCGGGATGTGGTCATCGAGTACAGTATGCTGTCGTTAGATTACGTGACGTCGTACCTATCATGCGGTTTTATGCACTGATTACAGAAGGAGAGAAGACCTGATTCGATATGGTGGAGTATCTTCAGAACGACAGCAATATTCTTACATGCTATCTCAAAAATTATCAGCTCGTCCACACATACGTGCAAACGTCACATGCGCGGCAATCATATGCGAGCAGGATCACTACGATTCAAATTTCAAATGGCATTGAAAATAAAGTTTGCCGAGATATGTGCAGACCAGATCTCATCAATATCCATCAGTAAGAGCAATATAAATATAACAACAATACTCGAAAGGTAACTCGCGTCTGAGGTATGTGTTAAATCAAATTGCAAAGCAGATACGAAAGCATCAAAACGTCACGAACTAAAATTTACAAAGGCAGTATCTGAAACCTTTCAGTTATGAGAATGGATGCGACACTCCGACATAAAGAAATTACAAAGACATCCTCTGCACTAGTGGAAAAGTCAAAGAAGGACTAAATCAAGAAAGCCTAGTCCTTCAAAGAGCAACAGGATATACTCAGATATACTGCACATGGAATATACCACTGCAGAGCATATTCACTCAATGGGATGGTATATGCTCGTCTCCAGTCTGAGATATCGCGGCCTCTGTATGCAGGAAATGGTGCTTCATTCAGGTAAGTCATATTGTCAAAAGATATATTGGCTATTTCCTAAAAACGATATACGAGCATCTGGCCGAACTGCAAAGCTGAATGAGGATGTTTCACCTGGGAAATGAGCAAGGAACACTCTCGTATACTCTCTTTTAAGAAAGACGGAATAGAGTTGGCAGAACTCAATGTCCTACAACCCTCAATGTATCAACCAGAAAATAATATTATTGGTGGAATTCTAACCTGCTTGGCAACGGACATACATGAAACCACCAGATATTGTTCTACGCCTTGCTATGATATACAGCAAGATATGAAGATGACACTACCTCTTTGATGCTAAATGCAGAATTGACAACAATAGCAATGGTGTTGAGTATCCTCCAGAAGATGCAATCAATCAGATGCACAGATATGAGAGATGCAATCTATTACAAAAAGGATCAAGTACATGTTAAAGGTAGATTATTGGAGGTTATATCTCTATTTCGAGAATGGAGGCTAGCTCTTGATGTACTAAAGTTACTTTCTACAAAAGCATATCTGAAAGTTAATATTGGAGCCTTCCCATTACGCAGGGATACAAAAACAGAGAGTCCATAGAGGCATCATATACTCTTATCAATAGCTAGATGGTCCAGACTCTCATCGGAGACAGCGTACCCAAACAGGGATCTAAACTACATCATTAGATAGCACTGAGCGAAGAGGATGGTAGTGATATGTCCGAGCCTAATCTTAGGGACTCTCAATCCCTATCTTGACTGCATTATGCCTCTTTTGGAATATAATTCCAGAGGCCAAAGTTCAATTACACGGCAACTGCTTTTACAAGGCAACAGATATGAATCTTCGTTTGGTAATTTCTATTCACAAACACACCTGGTAATGGCTGTGCTAGAACAAAGAGGATAATACCTCAGCTCTAAGAGAAAGATCTGTTGCTGCTGATGATGCCTCAAAGAATCAACGGCTTCCAGCATGCGCATCGTCTTTGAGTTAGGAGAATTTATTCCTCTTGGAAACTTTAAACTCTCAATAAGCGCAATCCCCCAATAGCTCACACCTTCATATTCCTTATGAGGGGAAATTTGCTCCAGCAAAGACTTAAAAAGAATATATCAGAATCTGACTAAAAGAAAAATTAATAGGTTGCACCAAGAATTTAACTTTGGTACAACCTTTCTAGTGGTTAGTTGGAGAATAATATCCTCTACTGATTACTTCTTCGTTTCTTTTAGCTGCTCTTATGCTTATTATCTGCAGGCTTATAGTTTCATTAAGACACTTAACGAAAAATCAGCCGTAATATCTAGAGCCATCATCGCCATAAAGCACAACTGCATTACTCAAGATTGCTTTAAAACGACCACCATTGAATGCCCTAAGTTTCCTCTCGATTTCTTCCATGAGGTCCTCCTGCATAAAGTGACAGACTTCTGTGCTAGTTCGCCTGATGGTTGTTGCTCTAGCCCCAGCCCTCTGTGTGCTATACCATGCATAATGCGAGCCTCCCTTTCTTTAGCAGCATCTTCAGCTCCACCAAAGGCATTGGCGCGAGCACGTTCCATCAAAGTCTTCTGCAGCCTTCTGCAGATGCAGCGCACCTTGTGAGACGGCCATGTGACTAGCATTGCGGCATCGGCTTCTCAGCTTCAAGCTTGGATTTCCTTACTATAAGTGTGCTGGCTTTCAGAACCGAGTCCACTACTGTGCATGGGCCAGCCCTAGGCATAGCGACCTCCACTACCATCGGCGGTCTGTGGCACCTTGGGCACTTCCAGCACCAGCTTGCTGTTATCCTTGCATGAGCTGAGAGAGCATAATCATAGCCACAGCACATGGTATTTCGCAGCAATTAAATATCTCTTATTCATATACAATATTATATTTGTCTGCTTATCTTAATCTTCTCTGCTGCCAAGTCGGCTCACTGAGGACTTTATGCTGCTGAGTGTCGTGATGCTGGGGAAGTGTGGCGGATATGCGCTTTATCCCTTAAAGCCTTCTGAGGAGCTCCACGTGTGAAGATGGAAATCGCATGCATCTTTTTAGTAGTAAAATAACTCTCTACTGAGAGTAAAAGCATCACAATTAGCATAGCTACAGCGCTAGCCTAATAGATTACATCGTCACATCTTTTTCACTGTATTTGTTGGCTGCAAAGGTACTACATAGAAGTTACATAAGATTAATAAACATATAATTCATACACATTATGGACCTCACAGTGCTCAGCCCTAAGGCTGTATGTGAGTTATTTCATCAACGATCACTAAGGTGCCCTCGCCCCAGTGCAAGAAAGAAGAACGCATTCTTGCACTTACCTAGTTGATTTCGGCACACACAGTCTAGAGTACAAGCCAAGATGGGGTGAGCTAATCTTGATGTCAGTAATGCCAGCGACTGGCTGTGAAGACAGAGAAATTGTTGTTCAGCTAAGGCCACGTGGATATGGTTTGCGAGAGAGCTCGAGACCAGGTAGTTTAATTTCCCAGACACAGATGCTCTCCAGCACGGTTTGTTGATGGCGGGCTGGCTACACGCTGATGGGCACTACGCTTGGTGCGGACAATGGTATCGGCACGTGCTGCATAGGGTTAGCAATCCCGTATGACGATAGCATTCCCTCATGGACCGCCTCGGGATATCTCTATCTCACAGTAGACGAACTGAAACAGGCATGACTGGTGCAGGCGGATTCTCAAGCTCCGGTTTTCTCCTCAGGTAAAATCCTCATCAACCTAGATAGCGAAGACGAAGGCGAACTCTTTCGCATCCGGTTGCGCTTCTGGTGGTATGGGTATCAAGGCTGTTTTCAGATGTTGAATGAGCTCTACACACTACATTCGAATACTCATCAGTATGACTGGCGTTTCCTGGTCTTCGTGGCGGTCCGCTCAGGTGGGTGATATACATGTGGGTCTTGGCCAGTGCAAACCAGCTCTACTTACTCGTTACACGCTCATCGATAAGTAAACTTAAGTGGGAACTATGCGAAATCGCGGCGGTAATCTACACAACGCTATCTCGTGAGCTTCATGCTATCAATCGTATTCTCCCAGAAGAGAAGGCTCCAGGCTGCAGCTATTCTCACCAAACTTGCGGCTGATGTAGCAGACAGACTTGAAACCGCGTGTGAGACCCTAATGTTCGCTATATACATTTGAACCTGTTATGAGCGTCCTAGCTGTCGTCATCAACCAAGACACAAAGAAGAGACTAAATCCGTGCGGCTCTATGCTTGCACATGAGAAGACGTGCCCCATTAGGTGTGAGCCATGAACTTGAAAATCTTATGTTGAAAACATCAAACAACCTCAGCTTCTATCAAGCTTATCGATGAGCAAACTCGCTAAGCTGAGACTAGCCAAAGAAGTTCTACTGAAAGCTTGAGATAGCACAGCTGAAATGGTTAAGTGTGTATTCGGATCCACTAGGAGCTTGGGTGCACAATAGAAATACGTGACCCTTATCCAGGATGGAAGCCTCAATGCAGACTACAGCTATTCTGAAGGCATCTGCCGATGCTTATACGTCGTCTCTTCGGTAAGGAACACTGCAGTAAAGGCTATATCCACGCATGGTCGCAGGTGCAGCCACTTTATCTTGGACGCATATTCCAGGCGCCGACATGGTATCTTTCTGTGTCCTACCCTTTCGTGACGCATTCACTCGCCTAATGAACTGTATTGACTCAAGACACTTTAACTTTGGGTGGGATCGCTACACAGTTCTGGAGAGTATCTCCTACTAAGAAGTAAGGTTTAGTTCACTGAAGCTCAGAAAGAAAAAGGCTACCGCAAAGCGTAGCCCTTTATTGTCTGTATCTATGCATACTCACAAACTAGCTTTTATCAGAGGCTGTCCAGCCGAGCAACCAGCCTCTAACTCCACTGCCATCACGAGCAACCAAAACATGCCGCCCGACGGCTCTCTATCATAGATGACCAATGATGCGCGCGACCCTCAAGCGCTATCAACCACGACTTGGTCCATCACTGTCCCAAAGGAATAGTGAACAAGAGTTCGTACGTGCATCTCCCCCATTAAGAGCTACTAAGCTTGTTACATTTCTAAACAAACTCCTCTGCCATAGCCAGCCGATTTCGTAGTCTATTGGTAAGCTGGTCTTCATAAACACGTACTACCCCACCCCAGCTACCTCGGCAAGAGTATTTAAGTCTCGCTTGCGCCCATCTGATACCAATCATTGAGCTAGGAACAACTCACGCTTGGCTTCGTACGCACTGCAGAGACCGAAACAGTGCGCACGTATGGACGAAGTTGTCGCTCAACTCAATATATTCTGCACGCCCTTCCAATGCAGAGTAAAATCACCCGTAACCACCAGAACACTACGCTTCTCTCGTTCCCAGAGAGTTGTGGCCCCAGAGACACTGAAACTCCAAATCACCAGTTACGCAGATGAGGGTCATGTAGGCTTAGCTCCGCTACGAAGAGTCTTTAGTAGTACCTCCAGGCCTCGTCCCCATAGCAGTCATACTTTCTAGGCTCAAAGCCCGTTGAAGCTACTGGTATTTCATCCGTCTTAATGAGGTCTAGTGATTGAGGAAATCGGCAGCCGTATAAACACCATCATATAAAGTCCTCCTAGATCCCTCTAAAGAAAATCTGGATGAAACACCTACCATTTAGGCAGCGTTGTCTAGCTCTCCATTCATCTGCTAGTATATCACCACACTTGGCCACGACTGGCTTATAGCCTAGATGCTTCAGAGGCTATACACCAGCCGAAATGAGACCCCTCAAGAAATAACTACACAGGCTTACAAGCGTATTTAATTCGGGTTGCGTGTGTGTGCAGTCGCTGCATCTTCAGCAAAACCAGTCCACCAGTTTCATGCTTACACTACAACACTCTTTAGCCAAATGCTTAGGATGGCAACCTTTCTGAGTTTTGATAATTCTGTTCTGCCACCTCATCAAGTTTAATTAGTCTATATTCTGCAACCAAAGAGCTCTCGGTTTCGCTGGCCTTTACGGCATGGAAACGTAAGCTGACGCTCCAGCGCATCTGCCTCTGTCAAAGACTCAAGCACCACCTCAGCCGACCAGATAACATATATGCTCACGCATATTTTCGAAAGACGTTCAAGATCTCAAGCAAGACGCATGGCATCTTTCTCGTTGTAATGATTGAGAGATTACAGGATGGCCTACTGTTAGATGCCCTGAAAGACACTTATAATTGTTTCAAAATCGTCCTTTTTCAAGAGAATCCAGCGATGGTCGTGCATGGGTTATTGCTCAACCACCCTTATACCTTTCCGTTAAATAATCAATAAACAATGAGGATTGCATGCGCCGGAGAGGGCAATCACTGGCGAACCTCTCTCTGAAATCAATTGGAGGTAGGCAAAAGCATTAGTCTCAATTCACTGGATTTTATATAACTTTATAACGGATTTTAGTAAAGAAACTTTGCGCGGATAAGCGGTAAGAGCCTTCTATAAGTCTTTTGCTCAATTCAAGCAAAGTCTCTGGACACTTTGTGTTGATGATGCAATCGACACGATAACGCGCCGAAGCAGGCTCCCCAAGACGACCCTCAGGTAGTAACCTATCTTCTTGCAGTGGGCGGTGTAGAGTCTACAAGAGCAGAGGCCGAAGGTTTGACGTACTCCATGTTGCAAACCATCATCCATAATCACGACATCGACGTTCGTCTGGGCAAGCTCATCAAGTAATCCATTGAGCGCCTACGATTACCATCTACAACCAATAATATCAGGATATTTGAGCTTTTAGCTGACGAGTTCATCACCTATCTCCGCAAGCGTATGCCTGTGGCAATAACTCCGCCCTCTAGACTTACGTCCATATCCACGACTTAAGATCGCGACCCGGTAATGAGGCAATAACTTAGATAGGATATGGGCATGAGGAGTTTTACCCGTTCCCCGACTGTATATTTCCGACACAGATAATACACGGATAAGTCTCACTACGGAGTAACCCATGCTCAGTCACCATAGTTGCTGCAGTGGCACCCCTGTCATAAAGGAAGGCAAAGGGGCGCACAATAATGAATATGGTTCTTTTAGAATCATTAAAATTTTGATTGATAGAGTGTTAGTAGAGCTCGAAGTCGCATTGGCAAACGAGCTTGAATACCCGAATAACGAGTAACGCCCCTGCATGATACATGAATAGCCTTGCGCTCCCTCATCGGTTAGGGAAATGCACCACGCAAGCGAGCAATAAATTCATTACTTGGACTAGTGCTTTTGAATGAGTTCTTTCCCAAACATTTACCTGGTTACACCCATAATCCACACTATAGTCTGATACCTGCTAGCGATGCAGCTTCCTGAATATGCCAGCATCAAGACCGCCAAGTTTTGTCAATGACAGACTCAAGACCGTTTGAGCCTGGTTTGCTATGACCCAACCACACCTCGTCCTTGACCAACAGAATCCACTTTGAGCCTCGCGTCGTGTGACGACCCTCAGCGACACGACTCAAGAAAATATCATACCCACGCTCTACGTGTCTCTTGGACAAGCGCACGCTGCTCGTTGTCTGCTATGAGGCTTGTAAGGCATGCTAACTCGTTAAATCAGCAAAATCATTGGTCTTTTAACAACTTTCGACATTAACCCCTACTTTGCAAACCAGTTCAAGCAGTTAGGAACAATCCAAAGATGCGATAGAGCTCCGTAAGCTAGTATTAGGTCATTGAGCAACAATTCGGTTCGCAGCAGATGAGACAGTAATAACCACCCGAAGCAGCATAATCACCCATAGACACTCACTACAGGCCTCTTGCTCCTGAGCTTGCCCACAGCATGCCATAGTTGCCCGAGAGGAAAGCATTTCCACCGGGAGAATCTGCCATACGCAGAACGACAGCCTTCACATCGTCATCTTCGGCAGCCCTCTCAGCTTATCGCCGGAGTCCCGGCACTAATAGTACTCTGCACCAGCTGCAAAAGGAGAGATACTGGCTTGGCAGTGATTTCAGCCGCCCTCAGCATAGATAAACTTGCACGACGCCATCCTCAACCTCTATATCATCTGCTTTGCTGAGCCAAGCTAAAGCCGACACATCATCTTCAGCTCTGACTTTTTAACCTTTAGCTGAGCTAGCAAAGACTGGGAGTCTATTTTCGATCTCTACAGAGCAGTCCATCTACGAGCTCTGGTCTGCAACATACTTTTATCACTACTGACGAAAGCAAGCTCGTAACCTCAGCATTGAGGCTAATCGGCTACTAATCTTTCTTTCCGTTGAGACACCTTGCACATGCTCGACCAAAGACCATCGACATACTCCTGGGCTTCTGTAGTTTATTGGCATCGCTGATTTTATTCAGAATACAGGCCCTTACGGGCACCTCTTTTAATAGGTCCCTACTTTGAAGACTTCCATCTTAATACCAACCTTATCAAGCGCATCTTTGTACATCATTTCTCCGATGCAATACCGATAAGCCCAATGCACCTAAAGGATTAAGATATATTTGATTGGCTATGATGCTAGATAATAGGCCTTTTCGTGAGTGTAATCACTATCACCATAAGCGATGGGTTAGGCTTATGACTCAGCCTTTAAAGTCCTGAAGAGCTAAACGCAATCTGCTACAGAAGCTTGCCATACCAGCTCCACACCTCTACATTGAGAGATAAAGGGCTCTTTCATATTAGATTATTCTTAGCATCGGCACAGCGCTGTTCTATGGTCGAGATAGCGATAGGCCAGCGCCGTCAGCTGCAGAAAGAACAGTGAATCAAATGGATTTCACTGAAACGACATCACAGTGGAAGTTGGGCTACATCTATCTTGGAGTTAACCGCATGTTGCTTCCTACTAACGGGCATGTGCATTGCTATCTCTAGGCTTGATAGACCTCGATGATGCGCTGCTACACGACAAAGATCATGATGCAGCCTGAGCCAGCGACCAAGGCCAGGCAGCAGCCAAAAGGTCTGACCTTTCTCATACTATCTAGCCTCTCTTATTTATAGAAACAAAGGTAGCAACAAAGTCATACCTCTTAAGAAGATATCGAACAAGTACAGGCAACTACATCAAAATTCTAAGAACAACTAAACTTCCATGTAAATCGCAATTAAAATGGAGCTCTAAAGAAACTTCCCTAAACTCAAAACCTCGGCGAAGTCTGTACAGACTACGGCTGGACGTTCTGCAGACTGCACGTAGGTTTGTACAGACCTCCAGCTGAAGTCTCCAGTAAAGGTAACAATGCGTAAGCACCAAAATAAGTACATCGACAGTTAGAAAGTAAGTACGCCGCGCACTGAATGACTTTAGCACGCGTACTTACTGAGACAAATGCACACAACACCTGTAGCTATTTACGCCTCAATCAAGCGAACCAACCTACCTCAAAGTTAGCCGCCATACTGTAGAGACAATTACTCAGCACCCATGATAATGTATCCAAAGCTACCGGAAACATCTCTCCCAAAGATGTGATAAGCCATTAGCTCAAGTAAGATTAGGACTGAAATAGATAGGGAAGTTTTGCACTTACAAGCCCCGAGAAAGCTGACTTAGCAGATTTCAATGCCTTTAGCATTAAACATATTCAGAATCCACAGAGACGAATAGGGCTAAAAGAATACGATAATTCGTAAATACTAAAGTTCCCTCGAACTAAAGTTCGTTAGGCTACAATAAAGTCTGATGCACTAAAGTCTGCAATATGCTTGAGGTCTACATGCTTGAAGTACTGAATGAGCGCAAAAAGCAGGAGAACAAATAATCCACCCCAAAACCAAAAGATACGCTTACTCATAGAAGCTGAGATGATGTTATCCATAAGTGTTTTCTGGGCTTATCAGTGCATCACTCGCTCACTTGGTAGGCAATGAAGCCAAGGCAAGAGCCGCAATGTATCCATAATAAGGTTTACCCATAGCATCTACGTTACTGTAAGAGGGCTCTCCGTACCTAAGAATGTTCCAATAAGCACAATCAAAGCAAGCTGCCACATTGATTGTCATCTGAAAGAGAATAAACCTCTGTATATTCAAGTAAAGCGAACGCCCCCACATTACGGCACGACTAATCGAAACAAACGAATTATCTAGAATAGTCATATCGCTAGCATCCTCGCAACAGATGTACCATCTCCCATTGAAAAGCCCCATGTGAGCACGATTAGAGCTGGCGCATCGTTAGTACCATCACCCGTTACCGCAACCATTTCTCCTTGCGCCTGCAGCAGACGCACAAGACGCTCCTTATCCATCGGACGCGCACGACTCATACCAGAATATCTCTAACCCGGCCTGCCAATTCCTCATCACTAAGAGCTGCAAACTCAGGTCCCGTTATAAGCTGACTATCATTACATGTATCATCATGCCACAAGCCTATCTGACGTGCGATTTCTTTTTGCGGTCCTAGGCGTATCTCCCGTTATAATCTTTAATCTGAATCACCCGCATCCATACTGAGCGAATAGCCTCTGGAACCTCTGGACGAATAGGGTCATTTATCCCAACCACACCAGAAATTGTAAATCATTGACTAGAAGTTTACATCGTCATAAGGCTCTTACACCTACCTCCAATCTCTTATAAAGCTATATAGTACGTATGGCTCTATCTTGATAAGACCTAAGTTGCTGTTCGTAATGAGCATGCTCCTCTTGCGACAAAACACAATGCTTCATCACAATCTCTGGCGCACCTTAACAAGCAATAAAGTACGCTCCATTATCTTCGATTAGAGTTGCCATATACTTTCTGTGTTGAGAATGTTAATTGGCTTAATACAGGGATAATCTTCCCTTTATAGCTTGATAATCCTGCCCTTCTTCCCGAAGCCAAAGCAATAGTGCGCCTTCCGTTGGATTTCAAGGACCTCTACTCTGCTTTCATCTCGCTCATTCTAAATAAGCCGTTGAATTAACAGCCATTGAGAGATACAGCAAATCTAGATTGACATTAGGTGCAAAAACTTGTTTTCACGACACTCATCCTATTCTGAGTGAGCGTTCCCGTCTTATCCGTGCAAATAACAGTAGCAGCACCCATTGTTTCACATGCATGCATACGTCGAACGAGGGTTATTGCCCTTCATCATACTACGCATGCTATAAGCTAAACTTAGTGTAACACTCATAGGCAAACCCTCCGGAACAGCTACCACTACAACAGTTACAGCAATCATGAGCTTCTGTAGAAAGTAACCAAGAGCATGAGCCCAATCAGAGTTATCAAAGCCACCTTGCAACGCATAAATCAGCACCGAACCTAGCAACACCAAAGCAGCAATACCATAACTAACCTTAGCAATAGTATCAGCCAATCCTGAAAAGTTGTTGATTAAGTGGCGTCTCTACACTATCCTCTATTTGCGCCCCTTTAAACACACGACCATATTCGGTAGCATCTCCCACTTGAGACACTTGATATAGGCAATGACCATCTAGTAGTATTTGTTCACGACAAATATAATTTGCTAGTATGTTGCTTCGCTATCAAATTCAGCTTCATAGAATAGACTTATGCACCATAGGTTCTCCCGTCAATGAAGACTCATCTACCTGAAGCGATATACTCTCAAGTAATGTACCATCAGCAGGAACTTGCTCCCTACCTCCAATAATACATAATCTCCAACAACGATATCATTTTTAGAACTTGAGTTATTCGCCCATTACGATATACCTATATTGAATATCTTCATTGACTTGATTGAATTTCAAACTCACGCTCGCTCTGCAACTCAAAGTAGAATGCAACTCCGTAGCCAATAGCACTGCAGAGCAACACACCTGCAGGCTCTAAGAATAAGGATGAGCTCGTATTACCAATCACAAAATACTCGTAGCAAGAAACCCCAAACGAGGACGTCATCGCTACCAATAGAATAATAATGATTGACCATCAAACTTCTCCAATAAACATGCCACAGAGACTCTTTCTCTGGTGGTGTAAGCACATTCGTGCCATGAATACGCCTACTTTCTAGAACCTGCTCATCAGAGAGTCCTTGATGGTATACATGGGAGAATTTATTCTTCATCACTTTTTATTAAACAAGCTTCATTCCGAACTTTTATCAAACAATATATCTGTCGAATTTCTCCACAAAAGATAAATAATTGCTTAATAGTAATCTGATAAAAGCACTTTGGAGCAATACCTTTTATAGGCAGCTCCCCCTCAAAGGCTCATCAGAAAACACTACCTTTGCAAATCCTGAGTTAAGAGCTTCAATTAAGGTCATCTTATGCTCTTAATGTAGGCTTCATTTAATAATCACTCATAATTTAGATTACGATATGATTTATCTCTTGGAATGTAAACGGATTACAGAGCTGTCTATCAAAAAGGATTTGAAGATATATTCAAAAATATAGATGCTGACTTTTTCTGTCTACAAGAAACCAAAATGCAAGCAGGACAACTAGACGCATCATTTGACTGCTACGAATCTATTGGAACTATGCTGACAAGAAGGGTTACTCAGGAACAGCTATCTTTACCAAGCACAAGCCCCTAAGTGTTAGCTATGGCATCGGCATAGATATACATGACCACGAAAGGACGTGTTATTACGCCCTCGAATATCCCGACTTTTTATCTCATTACTTGCTATACTCCGAAATTCTCAAGACGAACTAGCTCGATTACCGCAAGCAATGGAAGATGATTTTTCGTGCCTATCTAAGCGAACTAGACAAGATTAAACCAATTATTCTTTGTGGAGACCTAAATGTGGCCCATAAAGAGATTGACCTCAAGAACCCAAAAACAAATCGCAAGAACCCTCGGATTTACGGATGATGAGCGAGAAAATTCCAAGCTCTATTAGATATTGGTCTTGTGGATACATTCCGCTATTTCTATCCCGATTTGGAGGGCGCATATTCTTGGTGGTCGTATCGTGCTGCAGCTAGAGCCAAGAATGTAGAGCTGGCGTATTGACTATTTTGTTGTAAGCGAACGCTTATGCGCACGCTCGATTCCGCCAAAAATTCATTCCGACATCATGGGAAGCGACCATTGTCCCGTAGAAATCCAACTTAAGGATCTCTAAGAATCCCCCAAGCCCCCCAAACAAGGAAGAAGATATTTTTCAAGAAAACAGTGAATATATTTGCATAATAAAAATAAAGTATTACCTTTTGCTAGTCGGAAAGGGAGGAACGAAAGTTCTCAGTATTCCGAGGAGAGATGGCAAAGTGGTCGATTGCGGCGGTCTTGAAAACCGTTGAGGTGAGAGCCTCCGGGGGTTCGAATCCTCTCTCTCAGCAATTAACCTTGTAAATCAAGGATTTACAAATAAGTATATGACAGGTACACAGAAACGCCCTAAAACAGATGTTTTTAGGGGCGTTTCTTTCTTATAAAAGAAGAGGCCATGCACTTATAATCGTGTACATAGGCCTCTCCTTCTAAAAACAACAATCTAAATATCGTAGAATACAGAAAGGGCAAGCCTATCATTAGGCTTGCCTTTTTACTAACCTAAATAACTTTACTCCTCGTCTTCTTCATCATCAAGTAACCCGATTCGGCAAGTATGCGTTCATCATAGGCAGCTGTCTTCTGCCCCTCCTCTTGTTGTTCGGGTGTTAGAGCATTCCACTTGGATTCGTATCTGCTCAAATCGTTTCGCATATCTTCAAAACTTATACCTCCAAATGTTTTCATATCTCCATCAATTTTTACCCATACAACATTACCTACTTGTTTAGTATCTTCAATTTCAAAGGATGTGTTATTTAAGAATAATACCCTTTTGGTTTTCGAGATACGAGTTACATCATTATACTCCGAAATACGTTCTATATCACGACCATTTTGGCATTTTGATCAAAAATAACTTGTATTTTTGTTTTTCTTCATTGTGGATTGTCTTTGCTTTGGTTGCAAACTCTAACGCCACATCTACATCATGACTTGATGATATAAATCTATTTTGTTGGATAACATCACCTTTACCTCCCCCAAACACACGTTCAAACTCCTTTCGCTTGATAATCATTCCACGATATACCGAACCCTGATAGGTTGGTACTTTCTCCAGCCCTTGTGTAATAAAAGTTTGTGCGGCACTATTGAAGTCGGCATGCGTTCCTTTTCTCCATTTGCTTTATTCAGCTGCGATAGTTGCACCTGTTACGTGTGTAGTAATGAATTGCGGCAAGTCTCGGTGTTAGGAACATCGGGCTGATGGAATTCCACCCTGCCATCATATAGGACTTTTGAGCTATACCCCAAAGGGGTGAATATGGCACCTCAATGCCTCTAAAAGATCCCAGATCCATGTCATTTAGCACACAGAGATGCCAATATGTCTTGCCTCCTATAACTGGAATGGATATTGCTTTACTAATATAAATATCTTTAAGACCCCCAGCTAGGACTGGAAAAATCAAGTATAGGGAATAAACCAGGCCCCTAAAGCGAATTAAGACAGCACAGTACAACCAGATCAAGACAGCGTGACAACAAAAGCACGCCAGGCAATACACCTTCTCTCAAGCCCCACATCCACAAGAAGGGCGATTGACTACTTAGCCCCGCTTGCATAAATCGATACAAGCAGGGGCTACAGTAATTTCTAGTTATATAGATCTTTTTAATAAAAAGTCGCTAAGATCATTTCTGAACAAACATATTCTCGCTACGGTCTTAACCATATGTATATTATTCTTTTGCTCTCCCGTTTGTCTCACACAGGAAATATTAATCTACTACCTTTCATGAAGAGTTATTCGGTAACTACGGAGACTTTATCGGAGGACTACTTTCGTTGTCAGCATTCAATTGCTTAGAGACCCTTAAGGAGCAGAGGACTACAAGTAAGGGACAACGGGATTTCACTAAAAACAAATGCTTTCATCGAGAAGCAACAAAAGAATGCCGATGAGCAACAGATTAACACTATTCCTCCACCTTTCTGAAGCACTTACAGGAAGATGAGCTGATCTGAATATTACAACAGAAAATGGTCAATATACAAACAAGGATCGAGGAACTGCGTAAAGAGCTACAGAGAAACTTTTACGCCAACAACTAAATATAAAGAGATATTCTTACAGCAGAAAGATTATTTTGAACTTTACTAAAGAACTCGTCTTGGATCCTATTTTCCGCCTACTGTATCGTCTTTTGCGAGATCATTCACCAATCAGAATTGAGTGGAGCTCAGCTAACCTACACAGGAATTGCTCCTCCAGAGATAAAACTTCATCAGCACATTAAGAAATCAACTAAATATATCAATGAGTACAATCCATCTAAACATCTCCCAATCTTTGAACCTTGAGTTTAAGGATTGGTGAGGAACATATGATCAAAGATGAAGCAGGAAGGCTTCTGCGTCAGCATTTTCTTTGAAGATTCTAAAAGTATACTCAAGAAGCTCTTGATAGGAGATAAACAAAATAGAGAAGATAGTACAATGGAATTCTCTCATGGAGGCTGGAAATGTAGCATCATCATCCTTGATAATATACAATGATAAGGTAGAGGTAGCAATTAATGAAACTTACAAAGATAAAAACCACCCTTTTTAGTAAATTTGATCCAGAGAAGCCTAAATAGCTACTTTCAATGTATTATTGCTAAGATTTCCTGTCACTCTAACCTTGAAGAAAAAGTAACAAAAAGCCATTACTAATATCCTGTCCTATATGTTTTGTCTAATTTGTTGTGAATTATAGAGGCAACGACTAAAACTCTATCATAGCTGATAATTGTGTATCCTCTGTCATTCTCGGAGTATGAGCTTTAGGGATTACGATACATACTAAAAAACTTTTGATGAAATTACTAAAACCTTTATGTTCACTTTCCTCAGAAAGAGTTCTTAACGTGTTAAAAGCCATAAGAGGTCTCTTTTCTTTTCCTAAGCCAAACACATGTCCCACTAACTCTGGACCCGTCTAAGAATAATCCACTTGTCGTATTTTGTCTGCTACACTTTTTGTTATCTCCAGAATAGCATGGAAATAGTCTTCTTTTTAACCACTCTTCGTCACAGAAGGGCAGTATGTCCGAAACTGAATAGTTATCCCTTGGACTTTTCGCTTTAATCTCAAGAACGTTCTTGGCTTGCAAAATTGTTTTAGCCTTTGTTATTGAGATAATGTCTCCTCTCTCCATTTATTGCTACCCCTTCGTAAGACAAGATTTCATTTATTGTGCTTCTGTCATTTTCAAAGTTCTTTTCGTCTTTATATCGCTTGGGAGTAAGTAGTTTCGAACAAAAAGCAAGAACATTGTTCCTACACCTATCTTGTTGCTGAACGAACCTGAAAGCGTACAAACCCTATCTGTTTTATTCGAACCTCCACGTTCTTGTATATTTGAGTTTGCAAAATATTCCGTTATTTTGCTATGGGTCAGCATACCAGCTATGGCATCTGATAGATTTCGTAAGGCTATATCATCAAAAGTTTTTTTATCATATTCATACCATTTATCAGTATTTATCTTGTATTCTTCTACCTTAATTTCTGCCTTTTTCTAAAACCATTGGCTATTGTAACAGATAAGGTACTATTGAAAGGAAAATTGTCATATAACTCATGTCCATCTCCACGTCTCAAATCTCCATCAGATCCCCATTGTAAACGAACTCTAAGTCTCCTAAAACTTCTATAAGAATTTTGTCAGAAAGATGCATGAAAACCTTGTAGTTGTCAATGATTATTTCTCTATATTATGATGCGTTGCCATATCTATTTCATCGCTTATTTTCCACATTGCTTTTTCTACAAAATTCTTGGAAATTTGAGACTCTAATTTCTTGATAACACTTTCTCTACATTCAATAATTCTATTAGCAAAATTTTCAAAGCCTTTATAACAAGAGTTGAGTTTCTGGCACTCCACTATCTGATATATCGTAGTATCCTCGTTTATGGAGTGAATTTATTCAAAAGTTCTATGGAATCAGGGACGTCTTTTCGCTTCATCTAATATATCTAATCTAATTAGATTATCAATGTCATTATCAGAAAGGCCCTCCTGTATTGCATATTTAATCTTCTGCCCTCGTGTTATTTTACCTTTTTCCTAATTCATCAGTAAACCATGAGCACAAGACTACATCCTCCTTAGGGAGCAAGAGTATTGAGAAAGTGTCTTGATGATTCTCGAATACTATATGCAAAAATTGTTGAAAACCGCAACCGATTGTTCTGATCTTTTGAGATTAAAAGCAAGCATTTAATAACTCTTTCTGAAAAGGAGTTGACTAAATCACTATATCGAACTTGTAGATTTTTCATCTAGTATTCCTATTTTGAAGGGGTGCGGATATTTAAGTTCTTACCAGAGCCTACGGGCAACCCATATTACTATCGATTCTAGCAGAATCCCAGAAAAGTCGAGCTCTGAGGATTTCTTTATTTTGTGTGTGGTACAACTAACTCATCGTATCTCTGTATTCGCACTTTCAAAGGTAAGCACATGATTACTAGTATAGGGACAGCCAATTGACGGTCTCATTACTAGGACACTCTTCTTAGGGTGCAAACTTTTAGGAAGACATGCATATAAGGAGTTTACTCATCTCATCTTATGCATCTTTTTGTAGGACAATGAAAAGCAGACTCTAAACACCCAAGAAGAACGCCACAGAAGCTTACTCGGCCTTAAGGGCGTTCGCGTGAATAATCTAAAGAATATATCACTCCAGATACCACGAGGGAAATGTAGCAGCTACGGGCGTCAGCGGCTCGGGCAAAAGCTCATTAGCCTTTGATACGCTCCATGCCGAGGTGGGACAAAGACGCTACGTCGGAAAGTCTTTCGTCCCAGCGCGTCAATTCCTTGGTCGTGGGCGGCTGAAGCCCGAGATGCGACTGGATTTATGGACTCTCCATCGCTATTGAGCAAAGAGTCACTCAGTCGCAATCCATCGCTCTACAGTAGCCGCTACTGAAATCTCACGAATACCTTAGACTGCTATATGCCCGTATAGGTAAAATGACTGTCGCCTATCAGTGGTACAGAGGTGCGCAGTGCTACAACGAGATGTTACGGACTTCATCAAGGAACAAACCTCGGCAGTCGTATTTACATTTGCTCGTCTCGCCTCTCAGCTTCCCGTTGGGCGCTCTTCTTGAGCATCTAGAGATGGCAGCCCAACAAGCATACCGCGTCTCAGGCACGAAGGGCTAGCAAAGCTACCGAAGACTACATCTCGAAGGATTGCCCGAACGCTAAAAGACTTGCATCTAATGCCAGATAGACTTCTGCTCTCAAGCGAAGATATAGATGTAGAGGCTTAGGTTGGGCGAAAGTATCGAATAACAGGCTTTCTTTGATGGTCGTGGAGCCTGCTCTGTCTTTTGTTCAGATGACTTTTGGAAGGAGAAAGCATTTCTACAAGAGTTTAGCAAATGTTTTCTCTTTTGAAGCCGATGGAAGAGTTTTCTCCAAGAGCCTACGCCTGAGATGTTCAGCTTCAGTCAATCCGATAGGAGCTTTGTCCGAGGGAGTGGCATGAAGGTAATGGGCATAGAAGAAGAAGACCTCAAGTTATCCCGAAATAAGAACCCGTCTGTATTCGAAGACTGCGTAGCATGCTGGAAGGGTGCTGTATCGAAGCGCGAGTGGAAACGCTAGACTTTCACTGCAATGTGGCAGCTCCTCTTGGGTTTCCTATCCATCGCCCCTACTCCGAACTTAGCGCAAAGGAAGTGGGATGCTTTGGCGTGGTGTGCCTCATTGAAGGAGACCCTTTACCTTGAGACTATTGGCACGATGACTACTTCCGTTCTGCAGAGAGATATTCATATAGGTACAGGAACCGTAGGCATTATGTCTCACTTCAAGGCGCAAGACAACTTGCCCCACTTGTAAGTGGGCAGGACGCCTAGGAGCAGATGCCCTGCGCACGCGCCGATGGCAAGAATATTGCAGAGGTCGTTACTATGACGCTTGATGAGGCTAAAGCGCCCGGATGAGCTACACATAAGCGAAGAAGATGCGATCATCGCCAAACGACTACTTCTTAGAAATACGCAATAGATTAAGTGCTCCTCCAAGAGGTAGGGCTAGGCCATCTCAACCCTCAGACCGCTTATCCAATACATCTTCCTCTGCGAAAGCCAACGTAACCCTTTGCTTCTCAACTGGGCACAACTTTGTCGGCTCTCTCTATGTGCCAGACGAACCCAGCATCGGACTACACCAAGCGAGATACACTCAGCGCGTCTATCAACGTAGCTAAGAGATTGCGAGACCCTTGGCAATACCGTAGTTGTCACGTTGAGCACGATGAAGAGGTTAAAGCGAGCGACTTCATCATAGATATAGGT
>BNJS01001174.1_pt1 | contig 91995 bp, 141 predicted proteins | sample 8540461 | NCBI WGS metagenome assembly BNJS01 (sample SAMD00202454, study PRJDB9452) | human saliva metagenome | isolation source: human saliva | place: Japan | reverse complement strand
TCTTCTACTAATTGAGAAGACAAATGAGGAGACTGAATATTGAATAAAGCCACGTAGTAGTGGTATCAATCGTGTTTCGATTATCTTGATAAGTTTTCTCTTGAAATAGGAGCATTGTCAATACTAAGAATAGATTCATCGTTTTTAATGATCTCTTGGATTTCTTGTTTTAACTCATCTCGTTTTATTACGAGATCTCTTTAAACTCTTCTTCAGAGAGAGTTTCATGTTCAACTAAACGATTTTCTGTTTTCTGTATATTCTTCTACTTTAGAAGCATACTGCTGTTTTAACTTTACTAACTTCTCGTATAAAGCTTCTTTTACGATTCGTTGGGTCTTCTAAAAGTATCTTCAGTAATCCAACGATTTAATACTTTCTTTTTAGATTGTTTTAAATCATGGTTACTGTCTTTGATTTCTAATGTCGTATTCTTAATCTTCTCTTTAAGATTAAATTCAAATTGAGGATCAGAATACTCTTTCTTAAATGGAGCAATGGTTCTTAAGGTATCGATCTTCTCTTCTAATTGTAAAATGTTATTAGGAATATCAGATTGATCTTCTTCTTGATCATTGGTTAAAGAGATGATTTGCTGACGCATTCTTTTTAATCGCACCTTGGGCATCTCTTTTGTTTGTCTTTTAGCTTTACCAAATACTTTTTAATCCATACGAGTAATCCGTATCGCAAAGTAAAGTAAACCATTCTTTACGCTTAGCCGGTGACATTAAAGTAAAACGTTTCTTTACCTGTTAGTAATTGGTGAATATTCTTATTGTAATTAAAGTAGTCTTGTACCAATTGATTCTGCATCGTTTGGGTACCACCTACGTTTAATTCTTCACTATAGCTTCAATAACAAAAAGAATGTCTAGTGTCTTTAAAGTCAGACGTTAATACAGTATCGTACATTCTCTTTTTCTAAAATGATTTTCTTAGCTAACCAGTTTTCGTAAAGTCTGCTTTTCATCTGCAGGTAATGGAGATAAGTAATGCAGTAAGGATGACTTACCACTACCATACTACCAATGATTGCCGTAATACTGGTTTCTGGGGTGATCTTTAAATTCTCAATTCCGCTTAATTCTAAACGAATCGCTCCCTCTAGCCTCTGAAAATAATCTTCATGATGTTCTCTTATTTAGGGGTTAATTATTCAGAGATATGATTGATCTTAACTAATTTTAGTTGAAAGAAAAATGATGCAAAATCTGAATAATCTTATTCATATTCTTTGGGGATTGTAGCTGTTAATAAAGATCCCAATTCGGATATTATTACTGCTACAACTTCTATCTTTCCATTAGTAGATGGTGAAGTCGTCGACCAAGTAGAAGATTATGAATCTGAGATTGTAGATAGCTTTTGGTAGACGTAGTGTGGTGAAAGTACAAACTTCGAATACCATTACAGCGAAATGGATTTTGTCGTGATCCTAATGTGAAAACTGCACCTGATGTAAGACGTGGTGCTGATAGCAATTATACCCGTAAAGCCAATACAGATTACTTCTGTTGGGGAAACGACAACTAATACGAATAACTTTGAAAAGCTAGAAGAAAGTAATAGGCATCTAATACACGAGATGAGAATGTACAATCGGGTCCGGATGCAGACTGGACACAAATGGTCTCGACTCGTCGTAAGAAAGCTGTGATGATTAATACGACAAAAATCAGATGGTGAAAAATGGGCTTACCACATTGGTGTAGATGCCAAAAGAAGGAAGGGTGGATATTAAAGATGACATTGGGAATTTCTTCTTTATCGATTCTGCTAATAGCATTGTTCGCTTACAAACTGCTGAAGGGCTTTTATCGAGATTAATAAGCGCAATATTAATATTGGGTGCGATAATATATCTACAGACTGACTCCAATGTAAGCATTAAAGCGAGGCAGTAACATTTCTGAGAAAATCTAATCGTAAGAATGGTGAATATGCTGCAGGATGGACATCATGGCTCCTACTCATGCTCACGAAGGTAACTATGGTATTACTGGTGGTATCTTTTGGACAACCTGGTGGTTATGGTAGTGGTATGGAAATGCAAGGGGTGATGAAAGTTCGTGGCGATGTGATTGTGAACGGCATTGCTTACTCTACGCACCGTCACCGTGAACAAGGTGATGGCAACCTCACTAACGTACCAGAATAAACATATGAAAAAGTAATACTCCCCTATCCTCACGAGGATAGGGGGTATACTATTTTATGTTAAGCGTTGGACAAGCGGAAATAGTTGTCTCAACATTTTGCTCACTCTTCTTTCATATCGGATGAGTTGTATCTTAACCAAGAGGTGTCTTTGCTAAAATATCGTCTACCATTTCCTTCTTCGCTTTTTCGGTCAAAACATATCGTCCATTCTTCGTCAATTCAGTCTCAATGTTTTTGAGTTCTTCACCATTCCAAAAAGACTTACTTAACTCCATACCTAAACCCAATGCATGGTCACGTTCACAAACATTCAGATTTTGTTCACGCGATGATACTACCATGGTCTAAAGTACGAACTTTGAATAGCTGACGATAAAGGGACGATAAAAAACAGAGTTCTTATCATTCTATCTGGTAAAAGATGAGGTTAGAAAAACAAACAGAGTTTTCATAATCCATAACCTTTTTATAGACAAAAATTAAAATAACCATCACTCGATCAGGATTTGCGAAGAATATACGCCTCATAAATACCATAATCTTTAGTTTGTAAACCGTTTTCTGTTTTTCTTGTGTATTTCTATAAAAACTGCGAAGGAGTAAAGATTCCCAGAATGATGCCAAGAAAGTAATTTCACAGTAGGGTTTTCAGTCTCAATACTTTTTAATTGATTTCTGCTTTAGTAGAGTCCACTCCTGTGGTTAAAATGATTTTTCTTTTTCACTGTATTTTCTTCACCAAATTCGACTTCTAATGTCAATGATTTAAAATCACTTCCAATTTCTTTCTTGAGGCTTTTTCCGAGTATCACATTCTCTTTCTGATCTCCTCTGAAGTCTTTATTGACGGAACACTCGTGTGTATCATATAGAAGTTCTGTGATATCCATTTCGCGTATTGCAATATGCTTAGAACGGTAGTACTCTAGTTGTAAATAGAGTTGTTCAAAGTTATCGAAAATTACGAATAGCCAGATACACAGGATCGTTAATATACGTCAACACTTTTTCCATCTACTGTTTCTAGATTGGGTGTTCCGAAACTGCGAGAAATCCATAGCTCTTTATGCTTTAAAGAGATTAGCGTATGTTTACTGTCCGATATGGTATTCATGTAAAGACAATACATCATCTCTGGATGAGCATAATGTTGCATGATCCATTTCTCTTGAACTTCTTCAATGAGGTTCACGATAGGGTCCCCACCCTCAACGACCACGACACCTACTTGAGCATCACGCAATCATCTTGCCAGTGTAAATGTCAATGGGTGCGTTTACCTTTCGTTTAATGACGATTTCTTCTTTGGTTTTACTGTCAATAACGATTTGTCTTTCAATCTTTTTATCCTGATTAATACTACCAGGATTTCCTACGAAAAATATTTCTTTTATTTTTACGAGGAGTAAAACTCCCAAATACATTCTTTTTATTATTCAAGAAAAGGATGGCTATTTTCTTAGGCTTTCTTTCATTGGCTAAATCATCAAAGTAATCTCCCGTTCATGACGATCATTGTCTCTCTTCAAGTAGAATAAATTATTCAGTGAAGCTGCAATGGATGCCATTTCATCGGCAAAGAGATTCGGAATAGAAGACTGAGTCCTATCATCATTCTTTGCATCACCATGCCCTTTAATCCCACTTAGCCATGTATTTTAGATTGGCTTCATTGATTAAAGTTTGTAAGCGATAGAGTTCTTTTAAGATGTGTTGATTAGAAAGGGGAGTGCCTGTATTGGGATTACAGAATTGAAATTTGTTTAGCTTATCCAAACTACCAATAGCACGCAATACATATTGAGAATCGCTGTAGATTAGCGTAATGTCTGCTTTGGTTTCTAAAACGACTTCAAATACGCACCATGGCTTGTGGTTCGGCTGCATTGTTTGATTGGATATCCGGATATCGCTTGAGCATATTCTTTTAATAGAAGTCACATTGACTAAATAAGTCTTATCGGATTTTACGGCTTCTATAAACGCTTCTTTGCTGTCAAAAGCAGGAAAGGTCTCAGTAGGAATATCCTTAGTGGCATATCCTTTGGTTGTTGGGTTGATGTTTCCTATTGGAAACTTTCTCTGAATAGTGTTGGTATCGTGAAGTATGCAATGTAATCCTCGTCCGTAAGAACCAGGATTCTTTCTAAAGGTACCACCGTCACAGTAGACGACTAATCCAGTATAATTCATTCTTATTCTTTCCAAAAATAACAAGGGAATCCATTTTCATAGATTCCCTCATTAGGAAGAATTTGAATTAAGGTTTAGCCTCATTAGGAGACAATGGTTTTACGCCTAGCAATGCTGGCGGCACGACTACATTCTTATTAGCTTCTGGTACGCACTCGAGAGGCTTGCCATTTGTTAATAGGTTGACTGATTCAATCAGCTTTTGGTTGGCCTCTTCTAATGATTTAATTTTCCCTTTTTGCAAGCTATATCGACTCTTCAATTCCTCAAACGCTTCGTAATAAAATTGAAGCGATCAGTGATTTTGACGTTATAGCCTAAAGACAGCACCAATACTACAAAGAATAATAGTCGAGTTTTATGATGACGGATAGCCTGACCTGGCTTTACTTCCTTGCCGACTATCCATTCCCATAGAAAATCAATTATTGTTCTAAACATAATTGGTTTTACCCCATTTAATATATTTATAAAATTTTAGTACTACAAAATGGCAAGATCACTCAAGGCATTTGCCACTCATTCATTCTTTACTTCGAATGAGAGTCTAGTCGTACACGCTTTTGGCGAATTATCTACACGAAAAAGCAGAACATACGAAAAAGACGTGCGACTCTATTCACACAATACTGACAAGAACATCATGTTAAATGTTTTTCAGTACTATGGAGAACGAACGCAATATTGAGATCAATACCAATGATCGAGATTTAGCTTTAGATATCAGTGAAACACATTTACGAATACGTATTAAAAGGTGCTCGTGAAGTTTATGTCGATGAATTGAAACGTGATCTCTTAAATACCTTTGGTGCACGTGCTCAAAAATTCGAATTAGGCGAAGTCGTTAACGATACGAGCTACTACTGTGTTCAATGGGTTCGTTTTAAAGACTTAGAAGACAATGAATTCTGGGTATGGTTCTCTGACGCATCTTTTCGTTCTGAATACGATGAATACGAAATTGATATCATTGCTCCTGTAGAGAATATTGATGTCTTCTCTTCTCGTGTAGAAGTCGAAAAAGAATTAGCTAAACGTCCTGTGGATGTACTGACTCGTATCGCTAACTCTAAGAAAGCACACTCTCCTGTAACCATCTTCCGTTTGGATATCTTTAGATGGTATCACCCAGTTAAGAATAATCCTGAATTGGATACCAACTGGTATGTCTTGATTTGGGGTGATGCAGGTGATTCTATTGACGCAGTAAAGATGCGATCAAGCAGCTATCTTGAAAAACTCTACATTCTCGTGATGAATGGAAGAAAGTCTTTCAGATATCTTTAAACGCAATGAGATTCATTATCGTACCTCAATGGGATAATCTCTAATGAAAACAAAGTACGTGAGCAAGCTTCATTGTACTCTCCATTCGTCCTTTGTCAACTGCTATTAGAAGTATGGTACCCCATCTCATGAAACGAAATGAGTGAAGCCCATATCAAAAGCGAATATCCAAGCAGTCTTTGTACTACCGTAGCTGTAGCTGCATTAGTGTGTGGTTCTCAAGAGAATAAAGAAAGTAAGTTTAAGTTACAAGAAGTCTTCCCTGACTTTATTGATGTACCTTCTACTTCGACTGACTTTAGCTATCAATCGGCTAATACTCAAGCATTCTCTTTGAAGATTCAAGACATGTTACAAGTCGCAGAAACCATGACGCTTGACTTCTTCATTGCCTCGTGAGAAAATCACTTTGCCTAGTGGTGAGATTATTAATGGTGAGAAAATCTTTACGCGTACAACTCGTAACAATAAATTATTCTTAGTCATGAAGTACAAAGACTTCCACTACTTGATTGCTGCTAAATACAACTTCTTAAATAAATAAGGAAATGATTAAATGGTATTAAGTAACCCTACCGTAGGTTCACGTGGCTTGTGGGAATTGAAAACGCCTTTTCAATCCTACTTGCCTTTAAATACCACATTGGAATGTACAGCCATTACCAACTATGGTCAACTGTTCTCCATGGGTATTGATCCTTATGTAACTTATTATCAAAAAGCACAATCTTTCTAAAGAAGATTATCAGGAAGCATTCGGATGAAGGTGGTCGAATTATCTTCTTAAGAACAGATAGTGGTCAAGTCTATTCTTTTCCTTTACATTACTTAGTATCCATCCTATTGGTACTGGGGTAAACTATTGCTCTATGGGCATTGGTTTACGTTTAGGAGCAATGCCTCTTAATACTAACTTGGATCCATTGGTTCAGAAGTTTGAAGAATTAGCCGATTCCATGTTAGGGGTGAATGTACAGCAGAAACGATGACTTTTATCAGAAATCATGATTGTGGATAATACTTCTCGTGATCGATTAGAAAAAGCCCGTAAGCAAAAGAATGAAAGACAATGCTTTCTACTAGTACAATTGACTGAAGCGACTGAAGCGAAGAAAGTATTGACAGATAAGTTAGGATTAGCAGAACGAAAAGTCATTGAGCAATACAATGAAATCATGCGATTGAAAGAACTGCTAAGGAATAACAACATTACTTTCTAAACATACGGCATAAGCACTCTCCTCCTTTATCGGGAGAGGAGAGCAATGCTATGTTTTATTGTTCAGCTTGACTACCTGGATGTTGATCTACTACAGGATTAAAAGCATTAGGCTCTTCACGAACACTGTTCCAATCTACTTCTTCCTCAGTAACTTCTACATCACCTTCTGGTGTAGCGTGTTCAAAGCTTCTTTCAATTCTTCTTCAGAAACCACAGCCACGACTGTTTCACCTTGAGTGAGTCTACTGCATCTTCCAATGCTTTCAAATCTTCCATGCGTTTGATCCGCTTCTTTTTACAAAGCGTTTTGCATTTCTTGGTTAATACCGATTTGGTCAGAAACCATTGTTGCAATTCTTTAGAGGATCTTCAGGCAGAATCCAATCAGGATCCAATTTACCGTTCTTCACGTATTCAGCCATGTAAAGGGAAGATGAAGGGTATCCAAGAGTTCCAAGAATTCTTTAGAATCCCTACGTTACCCAAGGTAGTACGAACATCCAAAGTATTTACAGCAGGTTCGCTATCCGCACCCATTTTGAAGATAATGATAGAAAGCTCACGAGCCAATACAAAGATTTGTTCAGTAATGGGTTTATTCACCAGCAATGCTTTCAGTGTACCAGCATTGAATCCCATATCGTTCATGAGGTCTACAAAACCAATACCATGTTTTTCACACAAACCACGGAAGTCTTGCAGAATGAAGTTAGGGTCAGTAATCAAGGCTTCAAAAGACTTATCTTGAATACCAGTTTGATTACCTGCCTCTGCAGGTACTTCGTTGATGATTTTCTTCTTCACCTACAAGAGTAGTCTCAGTAAATTCTTGTTCTTGAGTCATTTTAATAAATTTCCTTAATATTAAGGTTAATGGAAAAGGGTAAGGAAGTCAGGATCTAGAATGACCTCCTACCCATAAAACTTTATTTCTTAGGTTTATCACCATTATCAATCATGGAATCTTCTACTTTAGAAGTTTTCGCATATTTCTTTTTAATGGTTTTCTTATCAGCTTCTAACAATAAGGATGGTAGGTACCCTAAAGCCATACGCATAATGTCAATAGTGGAGAGTTCCACTGATCATGGTTTTCATCATCTCACCCAGAAGTAACGAGTATCCAGAATCATGTTCCAGTCGTAACCTTCCATTTTGATTTTTCTCGTATAGAGTCGCTGGAGTGAGCTCTAAAAGACGATTACTCAATAGAACGTAGATGTGTAGACCAATGGACGGACATTTGCAACATATCCGCACAGATTTGAATTGCACGAGCTAAACGACGATCTTCATCCATCAATGTACGAACAGTGGTTCGAGTCAGTTTTTGTTCTGGATACAAGATGCAGGATACATCTTTAGAGATTACCGGTATGAGGTAATCTCACCATGTAAACCATAGTTACCATGTGTACGTAAGAAGTGGAAATTCGTCAACTCTTCTAATACGCCGTACTTTTGAGAAACCACGATATTTAAAGTATAACCAGAAGGACCTGTTTTACAACGCCATTGCTGCATAGAGACGACATTCAAGTCATCGACGTTGTTGTCATTAGCTGCGTTCTTTAATGGATACTCCATGACATTACGGTCAGCTTTTATTGTGCGGTTTAGCAACTGCTTTAATACCCCACATGCAAGTAGACAAGAAAGTAATGTTTTCAGGTACGCCTTTCATCTTACGACCATTGTCTACGTGTTGTAAAGGTTTGTGTACAGGTGCATAAGGATCCATCTGTTTCAGTTCGCCGTAATGCACTGTACCTGTTAAGTAGGTATTGGTACCAACTAACAAGTCAGGTAATTCATCAATCATGTTTTTCTTGAACTTACCTGAGTTCATGGCAATCATGTTTTGCTTAGCATCACCTAAGTCAGTTTTATCACGAAGTTCTTGTACAGCTTCTACTTCAAACTTAGACAAAGAGTCTAATGTAATAAAAGTAGGCAACATGATCTTCATGGGTTTACCTTCTCTATCTAGAGCAGGAATTTCAATCTTAATGGATGCACCTTGTTTCTTTTTACCGTACATCCATTCCTTAGCCATTTTAAACCATTCGTCACCTTTATAGATAGAAGACTCGGTGACAATCCATCGACCTGTTTGGAACCAGTCGGCTTCTGCTAAGGCACCTACAATGCGTTTTAAGCGTACTTCAAGACCAGGGATGTAGGCATTGTTCTCCGTATCGTATTTTTGTCCCCTAGCGTAACGGTGGACACGGAATGCAGCGACTTCATTGATATGGTCAGCCAGAGCGGATTTATATGAGTTACCAGGACCAACAAGAATGACAGAACCATTATGTCCGCCATTTGTGATGTAACGACCGTGTTGTGCTTTTACTGGAGAACCAGTTGGGATATCCATGAGACACCCTACGTTGATATTAGTTCGTAAGTAAGGCGATTGCTTCGCTGGCATTTGGTAAAAATCCAGTAATCATTTTAATATTACCTCGGGTATTTGAGAATTGGGTTAAAGTTGGTATTTGTTCAAACTATATCTATTTCAAAAAGATTTAGTCTATTAGAATTCATAAAAGGAAAAAGTAAGTTTATGTCTATTCAAAATAAATATTCCATCGGATCAAAGTGGGATGTTTCTGATGGTATCCGTCGAACAATTGCAAAGCCGACATAGAAAAGATTAAGACTTTGGATGTCTCTCATGAAGGTTTGTTTAATGCGGTGACTGAACTCTTTAATAAGACATTCAACACTTTGCGTTTAACCGCGCAATCTTTATTCTCTTCTGATAAAGTAAACAGTAAAAACCTTATGTTGGATACCGCTCGTCTGAACCGATTGGACAAAAATAAACTGAGTCGTAGTTATGCCGCTATGCTGGATTTGGAAGTTGATATTCCTCCAGGCATGGCAGTAGATTACGAAACATATATTCGTCAATCTTTCGAAGTGAGTAAATCCCTGAAAGATGCGATCAGTCAAGTCGCTCAATTGCGTATTGATGTAGGGTCGTGGATTTCTACCGATAAAGGGTTAACTGATTCTACTTTGTTCTCTGACATGAACTATATTCGTCAAGCAGACTTGATCAATAAAGAATTGAAAACATTAAGCACCATGAAGAAACCAAATGACTTTAATGCGGTAGCGAAGTATGGTGATGTCTTTAATTCTGGTATTGACATTTATGCTGTCGTGAAATTGGCTGAAGACAACAGTGATTTGATCAACAGTATTGATCGTAAGAAATTGTTGACTGAAGTCGATACTGCTGTTCAATATGTTCGTGATTTGAGTGAAATGGCACGTGATGGTTATTCTAAGCCTATGGTCGCTAAGATTGCTAATGCTACGACTAAAGTTGCTGAAATTGTCGAAGCATTCTCTGTATGTGTCTACAATGCTGAAATCATTACCGTAGCTTTGAATTCTGCTATTAATGCAGCAGAAGAATTCTTAAAAAGGTAAATAATGATAATACTCCTCTACCCAATTAAGGGTAGAGGAGTAGTTTATTCTTCTTTCTTTTCTTCTTCGTCGTCATCTTCTACTTTAATCTTCAAAGGTAGACATGATTTCTTCTTGAGTAATGACTACTGTGCCTGTTACGAGTTCATCATCACGGATATCTCGGGAAGCACTTGGTAATTCAAATACTCGACCTTGTGGTTTGTAGTTAGGATCATGTGGAATGGCATCTTGTTGTATACGCTCTTTACGCGTTCTTTCGTTACGAGAGAGCGTTTCTGCTACCAGAGCAGATACCAGAGCAGCATCAGTGGCATTGCCTTCTTCTTCCACTTTCAGACGTGCAGTAGCAATCAATGACTTATCATTTCGCATCCATGGCTTTTTAAAGCTAATGCAGCTAAGTCAGGATCATTCACTAATGCTTTTTAAATCAGCAGTAGCTGCACGTACAATCGCTTGACGTAACTTAATGTTCTCGTCTAAGATACCTTGAGAATCGTACTTAGAGGTTTCACCTTTAATCTCAAACTGTTTAATTGGATCTATTGCAGGAGGAGCAATTGGTTGATCCAAATTTACTCCTTCTATCATTTGTTCAGCACTCATTTTAAATTTCCCTATATAAGTGTTAAAAAGATAATATATTCATAATGCTTATATAGTTACGCTTTTATATTAGTTTATTTCAAAAATATACTATTAAGATGAGATTACATTATTCTTTTGAATCTTAATCATGACAATTATACCATATCGATAGCAGAGGTGATATAATTGTTTCTTTTTCTAATCTAACTGTAACAAAGGACTTTTTCTATGCTAGCTAAATTAGTAAGTCTCTTTCCGTTTTAAAGAAAGAGCTTACAATAAGAAAGTGGAAGAACATGAAGTATGGGCAAGAAATACCATAAACCGATTTCGTGAACTTTCTAAACAATATGGTCCAGAAGGTAAGAAGAAAGCCATTGAGGATTATCTATCTTACCTTGAGTTAACCATGGTAAAAATCAACAAGCTCATGGACAATGAAAACTATGCTAAACTACCTGATAAGATTGGTTTAGACTTAGCGACAAGTTGCTATGGGATTTTCGACACCTGATAATAGTTATTCGGATTTGGTTGAGTTAACGAATCTGAATAATTACTTAACCTCTAAACCACATGATTCTTTCAGAGATGTGGTGCGATGTAGCATTTTCGATACGTATAAAAATCCTAGACAGTATTACAAAAGTAATCTGCCTGATGATGTATCCGTATTGCATTCTGCTTACATCTATCTAAACTCCGTTAAGGGCTTCTTAACGAAACTTTCTAATCTAACTAATTTTGAAAATTACGTCGGCTCTTATAAAGATGTCTTTCTGATTAGCACGTATAATCTACTGCTCTTAGAAAAGCTCTTTATTTACATTCGGGAGTACGATAAACAGGAGGCAATTAAGAATGAACTCTAAAGATACCGTATTGCAGGGATTCCGTCGAATTACGGATACTGAGAATGGTTCGGTACAGGATGTAACGAATACTTGGGGTGGTGTATTAGCTTTACTCTTACGTCGTATCATTAAGGATAACTACGATGGTAAAGAGGTAGAAGGCTATCCACAAATGGAGGACGAGTCTTTGATCTATTCTCAAATGACTGAGATTATCGAAGAAGCACTGCGTACTTACTCTGGTAATACTTAGACCAGAATAAGATCACTGCCGAGAAAGCTCGTTTATTGAAAGAGCTGTCTCGTGAAACCATCAGTATTAAGTACTTAGGTGAACTCTTCCATATTCTGGATTTACCTTGGGTAGACATCACCATTACCATGCAGCGTAAGTCGGGTACGATTAAATCCTATACAGCTCACGTAGGTGGTGTAGGCTTAACGCAGTACGAGCGACCAGTACGTAATCAAGAACTAATCGATCAACAAAAAACTGCATGAAGAAAGTGCAGAAATTAATCACGAACTGTATTCGCTGGGGAAAACAAGTTCGTAAGGAGAGGTAATCAAGATGAATGAACTGGACTTGTCTGTAGACCAAACACTGGACATGACCAATATCGATCCAAGTAAAGACGGTATTGACCATATCTGTATTAATCTCAATGATACAACCACTTTGTTAGGTGAACGTTTGTTCATTGACCATACGCGAGTATTTTATCATCCTCGTTATGGTAGTTTCATTTCCATCTCTGCTGCCGTAACGTGGTATAAACTAAAGAATAAGGACGAGAACATTCGCTCTTTATGTGGTGCTCGTTTACGTGAATATGTAGACAAACAAATCAAGTCTGGAGAAAAATGAATACGAAGTCAAATTCATTCCAGACAGTTTGTTAGAAGAATTCTTGGTTTATTCAATCATGTCTAAACCAGATCTTCTGGAAATGGTGATGAGTAATAAGTTGCCGTATGTAGCTTACTACTTTGATTCGGATAATAAGTTCAAAATGCGTGATAAACAAATGACTCGTATCTTGAATAACATTAAACCGAAACTGGTAGATTTGAATAACTAATTATCTAGATAAGACTACTCTCTGGGGATTTCCTCAGGAGTAGTAGTCTAGACGTATGATTTAGAATACTATTCTTTTTAGTTTTAAGAAAGACGATTATGGCTACAAACAGTAAAAAAAGGTGAAACGTAAACCCGTACCACCTAAACATGCTTCAAAAAGGCAAACACTCTGCTTCAACGAGTAAGAGTGCAGCTAATGATAAAAAGAATAAGAATACCACGGTCTATAACTCTTCTCAAGATAACAGCATGGCAACGAAAGATGCCTATTTAATAGACTTTTAATAATGGTACATTAAATAGTCTTTATAAGTTTGCTAATACATTAAACCTAGATTTGAATAAGCTAGGTGAGAAGTTACGTGGTGGTAAGGACATGCTCTCTAAGGTATCTGGATACTTAAAGAGTGCAAATGCTGCTAAGAATGCGATTAAACAAAAAGACTTCTTAAGTGCAGTAGAGAGTTTAGCCCCTGGTGCGAAAGCAGCTTTATCTCGTGCTGGTTTAGACGTTAAGAAAATCGATAGTGTTATCGAAGGTGCTAAACTAGCGATTAAAGTCGGTGGTGAAGTTAAGAAGATTAAGAATGGTGACTTATCCATTCTGAATGGTTTGAATGAATTAACTAAGCACATTACTGGCTATCAATTAGTTGATGTACAAGATGTACTAGCCGTTAAAGAAGCCGTTACCGAAGTCATTAAAGAATTCTCTAACTTAGGTTTAGAAATTGGTTCTGAATTTAGGAATTTAGTAAGTGGTGAAAAGAATGGCACGTCTTGGGATGTCGCTACAGATGTCACTGCGAATATCATTTACGACTTAGCTAAGAATGGTGATTATACTACCATGTATTATGCCATTGGTGCTTCTGATCCACAACGAATGGAAATGATCTCTGGTAAAGTCGTCGAGAAGATGATTTCTGAATTTACCTTTAGTGCTGTCTTTAATAAAGAAAAAGATCGTAATTTGATTTTTGAACAATTGATGAAAACGATCTATGCCTTTAGAGGTGGAGAAATGCTTTGGATAGACAGAGGTAGTCAAAGGAAGGTTTTCAACTTAAGAATCTTCATGAATGCTTCTACTGATTTTAAAGCATTGATTAAAACTGCTCTAGCGAATCGATACTACTTAAATCCTGAGGATAATAAAGGTAAAACCGGTAGAGGTTTGATTCGTTACGAATATACTGATAAAGATAATGAAGTACTGATGTTGTTACATCAAGTCTTTACCAAAGGTTCTACAAGCTTCAGTAGAGAGTTCTCTAATGACCATAGTGAGTTTATCATCAATGGTACTCAAAGAACCGATATGCTGGTTTCACCTGCTGACTTTAAAGCAAATGTATTAGCACGTTAAAAATGATAGTATTACTCCTACTCCACAAAAAGGAGTAGGAGTATATAATATGTTTAACGACCAGCACGATATGGAAATACTAATGCAGATAGTACTGAACCTACTGTAGTTTCCGATAGATAAGAAGCAAAAGAAGGTGTAGAGAATGCTGCATTAACGTCTAACTGACGTTGACGAACACGACGTCTTAGTTTAGCACCAATGTAATATTGTTCATTTAAAGACATACCTGTTAATACAGCTAACCAGTCTAAGAGCTGGTTATCGTCATCGAACAAACCGCGGGCGATCTGTGTGCTTAGTCCCCTAATGCTGCTTTTTAGTAACATCACCTGTAATCATGGTCGCCCCTAACAACGTAACCAACGATTCAGTAAGGCTAAATTTCTCAGACAGAGGCATGGAGACATGTTCTTCCATTGCAACTAAGGTAAAGCTTACAGTACAAGACATTAATAGACCTTCTGGTGTGAAACCTACAGTACCATCACCACGAGTAATGGTTAAGGAATCAATCGCTGCAAAACGTGATTGCATCCTACCTCTATCGTAGAACTCGCAATAGAACGGAGCTGAGTATGCATGTTTACCTACGGCTTGAGATATTGCACCTGCTAGGATACAAGCTAACGGCATGTAAATATCTTACAAAGCAGAACGACGATTAGCGTAACGTGAAGTTAGCGTAAAGGAATAAGAAGCTTTAGGTAAAGTGACTTCTGAAGATTCCCAATATTTAGGCATGGTGACCATACCGCCACCACCGGCAATCAGAAGACCTTCCAAACCAATACCAGTTACGACACCTTCAGCTAATGACTTCAAACCACCAACAATAGACTCCATGATATTCATCACAGCGTTATCGCCTAAGTTACCACCTGCTAAGTTAAAGTAGGTAGAACGAGCTGAGGCAGCAGTGGAGTTAATCTTCTCAGCTAATTCAGAAGCACGATAAAGAGTTACTGAATGATTCTGAAACAGGACCAGTATCATCTACACGGAATGAAACAAAAGCACTACCTTCTTCCATTTCTGCTAAGAAGTATTCTTTTAAACCAGGGCTGTTTTTCATTCAGTTCATTTTATACTAGGTGAGTCTGCAGAATCATTAGAAACTGCTGTTGGTGGGTTTAGTCCTCCTTCTGGTGGAGGAGGTGGTGCCGGAGGTGTTACTACATTCCCGTTTTCATCAGTAGTTGGTGCTTGATCTTGAGCTTGACTGCCTAAACCAATACCGATACTACTACCTACTACACCACCCGTAGAGGAAGAAGGATCGTAAATAGAAAACGTTCTTCCAAAGACTGTATAATTTGGCTAAAGAAGCACCGGCGCGGCTTTTCTGACCACGATACATGTCTTCTAATATGCCTAATAGATTACTACTTTTTGCTATCAATGAATTGTTCAACGATTTCACGTCTTTTAATTGCTAACCTTTGTCCACGGTTAGCTACTGAAATGATATCTAGATAAGAACCTGGGGAATCCAAAATGTGTTTTTGAATACTATTCTGACCATAAAGATCTGGGAATGCATTTGCTGCCGCGATACGATCTTCTTTATCTAAACTGTAGTATTCATCAACCTTGCTGTCACTTGCAGAGTAGTCTCTCCAGTCTTTAGTATTAGCAGCTAACCCTAAGTTTACCATAAAGTGGTTTAAGAGGGTTTGTGCCGCACCCCAGTATTGAGTCATGCCTGGTTTTAAATAAGCATAGCGAGAAGTAGGCTTACGTGTCATGAATGATACTGCTTGACCTAACAAAGCCATCGCATGTAATGGCCATGCTACTAATGAAGCACCAAAACCAATGATTCTACCAATCTGGAAAATGATCTCATGCACTCGACCTTTATTCACTAAGGCTGCTGCGCCTGGGTGGTACATGTTAAATAAGAAACCTAAGAAAGAAGTAAAAGCCATCGTACCAAATCGGAATGTTACAATGCGATAGTTATCATCAAAGGTTTCTGAGAAATACTGACCCATGCCGTCGTGGTTATACTTAATCAGTACTGGGTTAGTAATCGGGTCTGTCCAAGGAGAAGGCTGTGGTAATGGATTAATCATAATCGAACCACCCATCCCCGTATCGTTAAATTTATAGTCACTACTAGACCAGTTTCGCTCATCTAAAGACAAAACCATCTAACTGATCTTGTCCTACAACAAAGAGTTCTCTTACCCAATCTTATCAGTAAATTTGTTTGTTGTTTTTATCCATGGATAAGTTCCTTAAATAAAATAAAGCATAAATAGAGCATTCAAATCATAACAAATATCCCCAGACACTAGGCGTAATACCTAGTGTCCGGAGTATTCGTTAATGATTTTATTTAGACATATTCACCACAGGTTTACTTAAACCAGATGGGGTTTTTAAATCAGAAGAGCCATTGGCTAATTGTTTAAATCCCATTCTCTCTTGATGAGTAAAGCTATTGGAATTTTTCTTTTCTTTTACTTTCTCTTTTCTCAAGGTGGCTAAGATATCGGTTAACAACTTAGTCTGCTCTTTATTCTCTTTCAAGATTTCATTAGAAACAGATACGATATCGTTCTTCATGGCTTTAGATTGCTCTACAGCCGCTTTAGTCGATTCTTTTTAAGTTGTTCTTATCAGTATTGGCTACAACAGCTCTCTTAGCTTTTATCCAAAGCCATAGAGAGTAGCTTGTACCTTTCTGTTCTTTTGCATCTCTTCACGTTTGTCTTGTGTTGAGGCTAAAAGCAGCATTGACAGAAGAGGCATCTACTTTACCAATACCTAAGAGTCTGCGTACAGAAGCTTGAAAGACGAGCTAATGCGTCATTAGGGTTCGCCATTGCTATCTACAGAAGTACCATTCAATGCTGAAGAGACGTCTGATCGGCTGAGACAATTTAGCAGCAGAAGAGAGACCTGAGTCTTTCAAGATATTGACAACCGAATCCGATTTACCAAATGCTTGAGAAGGATCTACAGTACCAGTCAATTTGGCAATTGCACTGGCATGGTCTTTCTACTGTCTTTTCGTGGTAGTGATCTTAGAGTCAGTTGAAATCTTCTTAGGATCTACATGTTTTGTTCTTAGCTTTACCTGTTTTAGATTTACCGTCAGTCTTATCCGATACTGTAACACTTGTATCGTAATTGTACTAACAGCTTCTTTCTCAGGAGTGGTATAGTTATACAGTTTAGAAGCAGCAGAAATACCGGATTCAGTAATGCCGTATTTGGCATACATCTTACCTTTTCGATTTGCTCTTTGGTAAGCTTACCGTTTACAGTAGTTGTGAAACCTGAGGGTTTCGCTACACCTGCAGTAGTAGCCGCTACAGAACCTGCAAAACCACCACCAGTACCTTGAGAAGCATCGACTTCTGTACCACCATTCATGTAGTTACCATCACGATAGACTTTTACAGTATAACCTGCGGTATTTCTATCACGATAAGGACATGGGGAATGACATGGAATATCAGCCCACCATACGGAACCGTTAAAGACAGAAACGTGACCGTATTTACGACCACCACTAGAAGCGGCTCTTGGGTTAGGATAACATACAGCGATGTCACCTACTTGATAAGCTTGTCCAGTAACTTCTTTCCATCCTAAGTTCAAGAGTTTTTGTCCGTACGAATAGGCATGACCATTACCACGAGGTGTTTTGATATAACCTGCATGATACAAACCTAAACCTACAGTAGCTGCACAGTTACCCCCTTTTTTCTTACCTAAGATCGTGTGGGCATTCGCACCATTACGCGTACACCAAGCTGCTACCATTCCTGGTTTAGTCTTAGCATTTACCTTAGTACCAGTATTTGGCATGTAGAAGTATCGTAGTTATACTGTACATCACGAGGTCCATTTTGTTCCATGAACTGGTGAGCAGATTTATCAATATCTGCTAATGCTTTCTTACGCTGAATATCAGTCAAAGACTTATTATTCATCACGTGTTGACGTGCATTTGCAAACACCTTCATGCCCATCATGTATTCTTTAGATGGAGCTTGAGTAGGTGATTGATTCATTCTGTTCCAGTCAGCTCTGGTATTGACACCTGCTTGATTATTCCAATCAGCTCGTGTAGTAACCCCCGCTGGAGTAGCATTGACCTTCTGCACGTTCTCTGGTTTACCTAAAGACTGATTCAGCTTATCCAAGAACATGTTTCGGTTCTTAATACCGCCAGCTCGGTATTTAGGATTGTTAATGGCCCACTTGATGTAGTGTTGGCCAACTAAATCCATACCTTCTTGCATACCGATGTTTGGATTGTTCAGGGAATCGATCTACAGCCGCACTGTTAGAAGCAGAAGCACCGAATGACTTAGATCGCATCTCCTGCATGATAAAGTCAGTTTGTGCTTGCAACGATTCTTGAGAACGAATCATCTTACCGTTCTGTAATAATCCCTTAGCTTGTAAAGCAGCCAGTAATGGTTTTTCACGACCACCTTGCCAAGAAATCATACCAGCGTTGGTTGCACCGTTTGCAGGGTCAATATGGGTGCCGAAGATAATGTCTGGACGCCATGCGTTCTCACGACCGACTTCAGCAGTCAGTACACGTGATTGAGCATCGGAGAATCCTGACTTTCTAAATGCAGAGTAAAGGGCTAAACCCATCTCTTCTTGAGTGCCAGTTACTTTACCTAAGACATTATTGCTAAACCAACTACTTGCTTGGTTAGCAACATCGAAGCTTTTTGTCCAGCATCATTGGCAAATTCAGCTACCTTATCTTTAAAAGCCTTGAGGTAGCAGTTTATCCATCATGTCTGCCATGAATCCAAACGGTGTAGCTTTCAGTAATGTCTTACCAAAGTCTCTAATGCGATCACCTAGTGACTTAGACTGATTCGCTGCTTCTTCAGCTTTGACTTTAGCATCCGATTGACCTTTAGCTTCTACCTCTTTCTTCAACTTCTCCACATCGCCATCTATCGATGATTTGTTTGTATTCAAGATGGTACCAAATGGACTGAGACTAAAGTCCCAAGTCGTCATCTTGGTTTCATCCATTGTAACAGGAATATTAACAATATCATTGACGATTAACATTTTAATAGCGGGACGAGCTTTTAGCAATTCTATTCAAGTCCGTCGTATTTAAATGTTTATTGGTAGCCGTGATTAAGTTTACGAAAATAGGCAGGAACCGATACTTAAAGTAACGTCCTAAGACTTCAATACCTGACTTATCATTCTTGTCAATACCAAAGAGTGAATAGGTACTTTCTACTAATTCAGCAATATCCTTAGCGTAAGTGGCTGCACCACTACTCCAGGTAATGTCTTCAGCAACAATCTTCTCGACTTGATTCAAGATTGAAATACGAGTCGTATCATTCAAAGTCACTTAAACCATAAGCCTTGTATTTAATCGATAAGAATGGATCGTATTTACCGTCTTCACCTGCAACAGAATTACCATTAGTTGCGACTACAGGGTCCTTTCGAATCCTAATCGAGATTTAATTCCTGTATAAAAGCGTACCAATAGGAGTATAAGACATAGCTACTGCTTAAGAACTTATCACCTGTTTTTCAAAACTGTCTTCGCTATTTTTGTTGCATGTCTGCACCAAACTTCAGTGCTTTATACGTTAAAGCGAGCAGGTAAGGTAACTGCATTGAATACTGATTTAGCAGTTCTCTTCAAAAATCCATCGTTTCCTAGAGATTCTCCTTTAGAGACTTTCTCTAATACTTTATTGATGAATTCCAAAGCTTGAGCACCATTTACTGCCAATGCTTCTAAGTCTTTAAACGGAGAATACATGGCATTGTATTCATTAGGTCCAGGCTTAATCGCATTTAAGTATTTGGTTGCATTCTCGCCTTCTAGATTGTAAGAATCCTCAATGGTGTATTTTTGGATTGATTTGTTTCAATACGTTTAATGATTTACTAAACGCAGGAATAAATCGTTGATTAAACCAAATGGCCCATTTTTGGGATTGTATCGCATCGTCTTCTTTAAATCCGAAGAGATCGTAAGCAACTTCTGGATCCATTTTCTTAGGGATCTAGAAGTAAAAGCCACTGGGTGTAGTGACAATCGCATCCATCGCATAGCGTTCAAACTTCAGGATCTTCTCTGTCCAATCATCGTCTTTTTCATGATCAAAACCGTAAAGCATTAAACGTGCTTTTTCTAAGTCACCTACTTTTACCAGCTTTATACATGTCGTAGAGTTTGCATGTGCCTTTATAAGCGACATAGCCTGCTAGGGGCTACACCTGCTGCGGCTAGAGCATAAGGCAATAGAGCAGCTCCTGCGGCGGCTACAGCGCCTCCTACAGAGCCTAATGCAGATAAGGTACCACCTACACCCATAACACTCACAGCACCCAATCCTAGGGTCAAGGCAGCGGCTCCATAGTTACCTTCGGATAAGTTTTGGACACCAGAGTAAGCAGCATAACCTGCACCAAGAAGAGGCAATGCTCTACCTGCTACGGATAAACCTTTTTCCAGCTAAAAGCCATACCAGCACTTGCACCAGTTTTTAACATGCCTAATCCAGTACCTACACCTCTGGCTACAGGAGCCATAGCAGTACGACCAGCAGATAGAGCTTGTTGACCTTTAGCAAAGATACCTAACTTGGCAGCATTAAATGCTTTACCTGCTTTTAGAGCGTCTGAACTTCTGGCTCATGGCCTGACGCATTCTAGCAGCACGAGATTTAGGTTTACGACCTGGTTTACCTTTGCCTTTGCCTTTTTCATCTCCATCTGGTAAGTAATCAGCAGCCGAACCATCGTCTCCACCACCAAACAAACTACCTAATCCTAAGGCACCTAAGATCTTCGCGCCAATACCTTCCGTTAAACCTTCTAAGAGGTTTTCGAAGATACTGTCTTCTTCTTTCTCGTCTTCCTTAGAACCTTTTTTCTTACCATTGATTTTGTCACCAATCATGCTCGCTAAACGCTCATCACGCTTAGCTTGAGCTTTCTCTTCAGCCGCTCTGAGTTTCGCTAAACGATTACGTTGACGAATATCGGCAATACCGTTTTCACGAAGACCATCGCCATCTATATCACCAAATGCTCTGCTATTAGGCATAGGCATTCGTTGATCTAAAAGCGTGTGAATAGCGTAGAGGTATTGGTTAGTTTCATTGGTCATGGAGAGACCAGCATAAAGTGCGTCAGCAGGATCTTTAATCTTACCAGTAAGCTTTATCGTAGATAGAGTTATAAGCTCCACCCATTAAGCGTAAACCTTTAGTACCTGCTTTAAATCCTAAGCCTAAGAATGCTTTGGCTGAGTTGTACATGGATCTTCCCATGTTTACACCCATTCTAATACCCGCAATACCTAGTTTTTACTGATCCTTTTAGCAATGTCTAAACCAATTCCTACTGATTTAGCAATCAGCCATTGTTTGGTACCTGAGAAGTTACGATAATGATCTGTAAACTCTTTTACCTCTAGAGTCTACCAAACCAATGCGTAAATCTTCCTTGGTTAAGATTTCATTACCTTCACTGTTCACGACTGGGCCTGAGATTTGGGAAACGTCATGAATGACTTTTTCCAGTTTCTTTTATCGAAACATTTACCTTGTCGTAAATCACGTGCTAAGATAACGGGTTTATCTGGGAAACCTTTTACGTAGATATCTTTAATCTGCATCTTCAGTTGACGACGCATGACACCCTATGTACTGCTTCAAAAACTAGCTTTTAGCGATTTTAATCGGTAAGACTAAGCCTTGAAGCCCCAGCTACCTACAGTAGTCGCTAAAGACGAGTATAATCTCTAAACCAGTTAAAGGCTTTAACGATTTTAAACGTACCACCATCTTTACATAGCCGTTTTTAAAGTCTTCGTAAGCACAGACTAAGTTACCATCGATATCGAAGAGGTCGCCTTTTATATCGACGAATTGTTTAACGGGATTACCGTCTTCGTCGTAATAGTTACCTTTCTTCATTTCGTTTGCACGAATCAATGGCTCTTTATCGCCTTTACGATAAACGTCTAAGACTTTATGTTTATTAGCATCTGCTAAGTCATGAGCACGATTAGAAATGACCTTGGCTTTTCCTTTTAAAGAACCAATCAAGTCAGCACTCATGTCCAGACCTAAACCAGCTAAGCTAGTGAAAGAGGATAGACCAGTTTTTAAACCTTTACCGACTAAATTACCAGTAGCTCGAGTCATGGCCATTGCCATGGAAGTCGTAGAACTACCTAACCAACCACCAAATTCCCAAATGCGTTGAGCAATGTGTTTTTGCTGATTCGGTAATTGGAAACTACGTTTACGATTGAAAAGGTTTTTCACCCTTTGCATGAATCGAGGACGTAGGTCTTCTGGTAAGTTATCACCCATGGCAAATTGATTGATTGCCATCATTTGCAGGTTTTTCTAACTTCAATGACATTTCCATTAAAAGGTCATTAGTAGTCGCAGTATTTTTGCAATAGTGTGGAAGTAATAATCTTGTTCACTGGAAGGCGCAGGAAGATTTAAGTTACGACTAAAACCCGCTAAATCCGATTTAGCATTATTTAAGAATGATCTGAATTTAGAAGAGTATTCATCCTTCTTATCTTTCCAACCACTCTTGAAGCTAGACCAACGAGATTTGGCTTTTGTCTTTTTGATCGTTTATTGCACCAGTTAAAGACTTAATGTGTTTGGATTCTAAAAATACGTCCTTTAGGATCGATATAGAAAGTATTGATTAAATCTTCTTTGGTAATGATTAGATTACCTTTGATCATCAAACACACTGCCTTTAATATCAGAAATACTCAATCACTTTTTACTTCAGCATCTCGATATTTACTAGCTAAGAAATCACTGAGCTTTTAAAAATAGGCTCTTCGTAATCACCGTGGTATAAGTCTTCTAACTCTTTCCCTTAGCTTTGATCTTATTAATCGCAGAAGCGGTTTTACGATCTAATCGGCGTCTTGCAGCTTTAGCTCTTACTCTAAGCTCATGTGCTTTATCTCGGATGTATTCACCTTTCTCACCTTCCCATTCTTGATGGAAAAAGATCCACGGCTTTACCATACCACTTGGAAGAGAATTTCTTCGTCCAAGCAAAAGCTTTAGATAAACCGGATGGGAATGCAGATTCTTTAGGTTCAGGCACGTAGCCTGTAGAGCCTGATAGAGTTTCGTTTAAAGAAGAGAGCTGATGAGAGATAATCTAGTCAAGGTGTATCACTAGAGTCCGCTAAATAAGCTGCTAGACCTTGTTGAGAAGAAACATAATCTTCAGGACGATTTGGTGTAATCCCAGGGATAATGACTTTCTCACCGACTTGATAAGAAGATGTACCGCCTTTAGGACCTCTCATTCTCTTAGATTTGCTTCTCTTCAAAGAACCTGCTTCTTCATCAATACCAATGACTTCTAAGAAGTCTTCGTAACTGTCAACACCTTTCGCTAATTCGACTAACCTATCGGTATTAACATTACCCATTCCATCGATCAAACCAAGTTCTCTGAGTTTACCACCGTGGCCTGCATTGATAATGGCTTGTAAGGTATTTTCAGGAATACCATACTACGCAAGGTATTCTTCGCACTAGAGCCTAACGAGCCTAATCTGTCTTTCTCGTATCCAAAGAAACCACGTACACGATTTTGTTTGTTTTCTTTTTTGTCTTCACGAGAAACTTTACGATAACGAGAAGCTAAGATTTCTGCTTTCTCATCACCAATTGCTGCTCTGAATGAATTAGGATTAGACAAGAACTTCGCATCAACTGCAATGTTATTCGAAGTTGCATCAATCAGGACATTACCAATAGCCAACATGTCATTATTCGTAAAGCCATCAGTTAATCTCTTTGTCCTGTTAACTTATTCGTTTGGAACATACCTGCTGTTTGTAAAGCACTGGTACCTAAGTTACGAATCGTTTGTACGTTTCTTTGTCCTACTGCAGATTTTAAAATGTCTTTAGTAAGATTAGCAGAAGTCGTAAACTTATTAGAACGATAATTGTATTCTAATAAAGGAGCATCTTGTCCAGTACGAATAATGGTTAACTCTCTCAAGATACGTGCTAAGTATCCTGGAATAACCACGCGCTGTGCTTTAGAAGCGAGTTGTTCTCGTCCCAATTGGTCGCTATAATTGTCGTAACCTTCTACGTCTAACTGTACGGATTGCTTGCTGTTTACTGATTGGTAAACCAGTTGCTGCATGAAATCTACAATCTTGTCAGTAAGTGCACCTTCTTTATCGAACTTACGTCCGAACTGATGAATCTTACCTGATTTAAAAGCACCTAATACGTTTTCACCTAAGTTATCATTAGGCTTTTTAATCGTTGAGCATTCTTGTAGACTTTACGACCAAAACTTAGTTGTATTGGATTTCTGTAAAATATATTTACCTAATAAACCAAACAAAGTAGGAGAAACATTAGCTACACCAGAATGTAGTGCGTCACGACCTAATGGGTCATCATCTACGATGGTTGAAATACCTTGTTCAACCATCGGGTCTAACATATCCGTTAAGTCTGAAAAAGTACCAATTGCATTACGGACACTACCCACTAAGTTTTCAGTTAACTTAGTAATAAAGTCACCACTACCAAAAATCCTTTTATGCATTCCTTCCAATGCTTTAGAACGAAGCATTTCTTTAGCAGCTTCTGAATTTCTCATTTTAACAAATTCAGGTAAGCCAGTATTGAGTTTGATTTCGTTTAAGGTTTGGATTAAGGCTTCAGAAGTGCGTGTTTGGGTATTGTAGATATCACTTAAGAGGTGATATTTACGTAATTGGATTTCTATCGATTTACGATAGTAATTGAAGGTATTCTTATTTTGGAAGGATACTTGATTTCTTAAAGAAGAATCAATCGAAGCTAAGGCTTTAATCTGTCCTTGAAACGAACAGTTTCTACTGCTTCTTTTTGATTTTCTTTGGCTTCTGCTATTTTTAGAACGATGCTCAGCCATACGGTTTTGTATGGAGAAGAGTTCGCCCTAAAGAAGCCTGAATACTGTCTTCGCGTTCACGCTGTTTATCTGTATTACTTTGACCGTAGGTATCATTATCCGAATCTTCACTACCCCATTCGTTTAACTTATTAGTCAGTTTGCTTAAACCAACCATATCTCCCTACGGGAGCGAGGTTGACGAAGGTAAGCTTTACCTCGAGATTTTAATCGGTTAAATTCTTTTTAACCAGATCGGAAGATTCACTAACGCCTGACAATACAGAAGTAAAGTTATCGTAGGTTTCTCCGTATTCGGATGGGAAGGCTGCTTTTAAGACTTGCTCTAAACCCGTACGGTTCATCAAACCGTCTTTTAAGCCTGCGACGACATTGTTGCGGGCTTTGGTAATAGGGGAACGAGAAGCTTCAGCCTTACTGTATTCCTCGGATACTGTATCCCAACTATCTGGGAACTGATCCTCGTAGCTATCAAAGTCGAACTTAAAGTCCAAGTCATCGGCTACAGCTTTACCTACACGATTTTTAATCGCCATGTAAGTACTCCTGTTTTAATTTTTAATTAAAGCTTGAATATTTTATAGATGGCTCTATTTACAAGCCAAAGTAGTCATATCTTCTATATAGTTTTATTGCTATATAGATAAGACTGCTTTATTTTTCTTTAAATGAATTTTTAACCAGAAAGGAAGTCATGAAACTTTTATGGACGATAAGATCAAAAAGCACTTGATCATCAAAAAGCCTTTTAATCTTGGTTTACTGAACTTAAACCAAGGTGAATTGTATCGTAGTTTAAATCCTGTTAAGTCTACCCAGATGTTTACAGGCGCAAACTATCAGTTACATCCAGAAGGCTTATGGTCTAATGAAATCTTCGGCGCGATGGGTTCTCCAGAGCGGATGACAAAGCAAGCGTATATTGACTTAAATGTCGAGATTATCCATCCGGTAGTCTATCGGGAATTGATTTCTCTTCTTCTTTATTAGAAGAAATCATGGATGGAGTGACCTTTGCTAAATGGAATCCTGAGACGAAGTTCTTTGATAAGTCTAATGCTTTAGATGGCGAAACAGGATACGACTTCTTCATGCAGCACTTTAGATGAATTAGTCATGCCTGAAACCAATTCTCCTAAGCGTAAAGAACTCAATGAACTTTTAAAGAAACACAGACGAATCTATAAACTCGATAAGTTCATTGTTTTACAAGCAGGCTATCGAGATGTAGAATTTAAAGAAGGATGGTAGACCACGACGAGATTAACCAAATCTATCGTGAGTTAATCTCTTTTAGCGAATTCTTTGTCTAGTGTTTCGACTAAGATGAATTTAAGTGCAGTAAATTCTACACGCAATGCGATTCAGAAAACAGCATTAAAGCTTTACATGTACTTAGGTGAAATCACAGGACATGGTAAGAAGAAATTGATTCAAGGTAAATGGGCTTCACGTACTGTAGCCAATGGTACAGCTAACGTGATTACGGCTGTTAAACCTTCAGGTCGATTCTTAAACAATAAAAACCAATATTGGTTTTAACGACACCATGGTTGGTTTATTCCAGCAATTAGTTGGATGTCTACCTTTTTCTGTACGTGGGATTAAGAATAGCTTTTTAGCTGAGAAGTTTGTTTCCCCATTAGAACCTGTTCGATTGGTGAATAAGAAAACTTTGAAATCTGAAGAAGTAAATTTATCACAGCAATGGCATGACTTGTTTCAGTCGGATGAAGGGATTAAGAAATTGATTCAGCGATTCCGTCCTACAAGTGTCAGACACAATCCTGTTGAAGTAGATGGTCGATATCTTGCTTTGATTTACAAAAGGCGAAGATGGTACCTTTAAGATACTCAATGGTATTGAAGAATTGCCTAAGGATAAAAGTCGTGATTTAGTCACACCTTTAACCTTTATTGAATTGTTGTATATTACTACGATACACTTGATTGATAATGCACCGAGCAGTATTGTACGTTATCCGATTACGGGTATTGAAAGTAATGTACCTAGCTTTTGTAAAAGTCATGACGACTACGAAAGCTGAAAAGCGTCGTATGTTAAATGACGATTGGGAGATTGATGAAACAGTAGAACCATTCTATCAGTTTCCTGTGAACGGAGCCGATACAGTAACATCACTGTGTCCACCATTGGCTTCACTCTCAATGCAAGGTGGGGATTTTGGATTGATTCCAATTAATATTGAAAATTTTACAACCTCCTTGTCCTTATAAAATCAACCCAATAGGACAAGAAATGATACTCCAAAAATACACTACTAAGTTAGAATACATGTTTTTAGAAACAAAAGATCGCTTGTACTTCACTAACTTTTTCTTACGTTGTTTTCTTTTAAAGATAAAGAAGACTAACGATATTGTTGAGTTAGTTCCGAAGCTAATAGATGAGATCTATTATGTTTCTATTGAAAATACTCTTGTTTAAATTATCTAATGTTCTAAATTTTACATTTAAAGAATCTAATCCCGACTACTTCTGGGAAATGATGAAATGGAACGTCAGACATCTTAACTTTTAATCCTACTGATTATAGTCCCACCAACATGGTTTGGACCAATGATTTTCCTACATGAAGACGACGAAGGTTTTAGACTGATACCTGGATATACTCGTTATAAGATCAATCGTTATGGTGTAGTGAGAAGAATTGACTCTGGGTACAATAGTACCGGCTAAAATCGTTGGACTAAGGGATTGTAAAAAGAACATTAACTATCATTACACACGTTTTAAAAACCAGACTACGGAATGAAAAAGTTAATGTTGGGACACATCGCTTACTAACAATTGCTTTTTGTCCAATGCCTATCGGTTTTGAAACCATGGATGTTTGTCATTTTGGATAATAACCTCTAAACAACTCTTTAGAGAACTTGGAATGGAATACTCGTAGAGAAACAACTTACAAACTTGTCGTAACTACAATACTTCATTTCAAAACCCCATTCTTGTTTTTCGATAAGAAAAACTAAAAAGATTACTGAATACTTTTTCTATTAGAGAAATGGAAAGGATTCTAGATCTTAAGAAAGGAAGAGGGAAGAAAGAGCATTATCTAAAGGAACGGTTCTTTATAAGGATAATCGAGCTTACATGCTTAAAAGGATTTTCACTGGTAAAGATGGCCTGCGATAACACATGTAGGTGGTCGACCATGTAACTACAAAAGCAAGAGTAAGATATACAAACAAGAAAACTAACGAAGTAACTCTATTTTAATTCTATTCAAGAGACCAGTACGTACTTGGGAATCTATAAAGGCACTATTAAATACCGTCTGCGTAGAGAACCGTACATTTTGGGAATGTGAAGAATACAAAATAGAGGTTGTAGAACGCATTTAATAATTAGGAACTCCGTACTTACCAAGTACCTATAAACGAATACAGATACTTGATAAGTACTTACCTAAACATAAACTTTATTTAGTAGAAACAACCATATCGATCGTCTAACTTGAAATACTTAAAGTATTCAGTTAACGTTTCGATATAAACTGATTCATTTTTGCCTTATCGAAAAATACGTAATGGAAATTCGATACCTAGTAGGTCTTTCATTCGTGCTTATCATTCATGACTGTTTTGGTTAACTGTTTGTAGTCTTGATGTCCATTTGGTTTGGTATCACCCCAGCCAGTTAGATCAGATTTCAAACAGAATTGGAAACCATTACTAAAGGTAACTTGTCCTTTAGACTTACAGTTTGTGGTAATACGAGTAGGATGTACGTCGAAGTAACGAGCACATTGACAAATACTAGGGAATTCTAATATTTCTCCTGTTTCGAAATTACGAGCTAATACAGGATTGGTTTTCACTGACCCATTTTGTACTGCTCTTAAGTTATTCGATTTTCTGGTAGCCCATTCTAAGTTCTCAATACGATTATCTAAAGAGTCATCGTTAATGTGGCTTACATCCATTTTGTAGAACTCATTTGGAATGTGTAAGTATGCTAATGCTAATAAGCGATGTACACCAATCAGCACGTATTCTCTTTCTTTTCCTGATACGTCCGATTTGACATGTACTTTCATGTAATCTTTAGCACCTGCACTACCGGAGCCTTTAGTTAATCTTCCACAAGTAATCCCACCACGTTCATTCTTGATTTCACCTTTTCGATTAATACGATGTCTGACGAAAACCAGGAATGATTCTAAATCCTTCTTCATCTTCTTTAAATTACCATTATTCCAGATTAGGTTAGAAGGATGTACATTGGCTGGATTACCATCTAGGAAAATAACCTCTTGTTCCATCAATTCATCAAACACGTCATGATACAAACCTTTGTAAGCGTAGTTAACAATATTAGCTACACGAATCCATTTACCTAAAGGTTTAATATATACGTAGAGCATTCCATTCTCTTCTTTCTTCTCTACAGCATAGCGTCTAGGATCATTAGGAGACAGTAAAATATACTTCTCCACTGTTCTACAAAGTACTTATAGTGGTTAGCTAGATCACGGTAAAAACAAATTTTTCTTGGTTGGTATAATTGCGTAACATTATTGTTACTCCTTAAATAAATGTTTATTGATAAATCGAGGTCCCCATGGACGTTATGTCCTAGCAAAAACCCTTCTAATTGACGGGAACACCCTGTAAAAGATTTATACACTAACTACTGGTAGTAATACACAGTAGGGTCTGGAGTAATTAACCAGAGTACAGTAAAAGAGATAAGTCAGTAGGGCAATCCGCAGCGAAGAATCCTATTCTCTATTTAGAGAAGGATTTGTGTTCAGAGACTAGCCGAAAGGCGTAAGGCGTTGTTGTGATAACAATCCTGAAATGGAGGGCGAGGTACAGTGGCCTGTAAGCCTCTATGTGCCAGTACGGAAGTGGTGTTCTGTACTCTTAAACCTAGGTACTGGTAATACCGAAGTTTAAGCGATTATATAGTCCTTAACTTAAATCATCCTAATTTAGTTTCGAAATCGGATTTTCTTCATATATAGTGAGTAGTAAAGTAAACTTATTTTAGAAGAAATCCCTTAAGACATCTATACTAATACTACCGTATTCTTTAGATGTCTATGTTCTTGACTATCGGAAGGTGATAGTTAAATTTGATGGCGATAGGGAAAATATCCTCTGCTTTAACTGAAGAAGCACGCAATGAAATTATTCAGTACAAGAAACAAAAACGGGCTTATGTAGGACCAGATGGTTCTATACGTTATTCTGTGAACTACGATACCGTTAAATTTGTTTGCCATAACCTTTCTGATGTACCTAGTGTATAGGGAATATTCTTTAAGGTTATAGAAATCATTTTGATGAAAGTATGCTCTCAGTGGTTCGTCCCTGGAGAGTATATTTTTACTAATTTAACATTTTTATAAACTGCTGTTTAAAGGAGCTTTTTCAGAATGATTAACTTTGAACAATTTCAATTAAAGCTTGGGAACAGAATGGTTACCCATTATGGGGAATCCCAGGATCTTTAATACCAGTCAGTTCTTCTTACCAGGAAACAATCTGCTTACCACTATGTTCCGAGTAGTAGTGCAGATATTGGTCCTAGTGAGAAGAATGCTTTATTTAAGAAAGGCTCTTTAAAAGTCCCTATTTATTCCTACATGGATATTGCTTCTCGATTGGGTACTTTAGGGATTAAAAGTGCTACTCAAGTAGTAGAATTACAAAAAGTACTTGAAGTTGAATCGACGGTTTAAGAAAGTCGTGGAAATGGATAAGTACAAGCCTGAGATGATGGTGCCTTTGGTACTGAATTATTCGTTAATAGATAGGCGATATAAGTATCTAGGTAATACGACTCATGAGCTATTATAAAAACATGAATATACTGAATACTGTATTGAAAAGGTATGGTAGATGTCAGAATAACTATAATGGGTATTATAATCATTCTGGGTAATCAATGTACCGAATGAATTGATGCCTATTTCTAGTTTAAAGAAATCCATTACTGGGATGAATGTAGAGTTATTTGGGAAATTAGATAACTAGAAAACATCTTGTATTGGAGATGTGGAAGCTTGGTTTAAATGAGAGAAATCTGTATTTGCTAAAATGCCTCAAGAGTCTATTAGATAAGATTAATGTAGTATTAGTAAAGAATAATGTCTTTACAGTATTTAATCTAGGGTTATTAGACGAATGGCGAAAAAGCTTTGAGAATCCTAATGGTAAGATTGATGCTCGTCTGATGAGTAAAGCAGTTTATCAATATTCTGTTGAAATTGCATACTGCTGCTTTGACTAAAGAAGGCATTGAGTTAACTGAAGAAGAGTTGCTGAAAAGAATCTTGAAGTGGTGATGATGCTGGTATTGAAACAGATGAAGATGATGTTATTGCTACAAAGAGGATGGCATTAATCGATACAATCTAAGGATTACGAACGCCAGTATGGCTCTAGATTTGAGAAATGCTGAAAAAAGAGGAAGAAGATGTGAGACTTTGAAGAAGGCGAAGAGGAAGAAGTCTCTCGTCCTGAAGATGAGTACTACAATGAATTGGGCGAAGTACATGAAGATAAAGAAGTACAAGTCGTCTCTGATATCCTCGATGAAGAAGATGAAGAATTAGTCGAAGTAGTCGACGATCCTAAGACTTTTAAATAAGCTCACTAAGGTAAGCAAGTTAGTGCCAATCGTTTCTGAACAAGAAGCAGAGTTTGATGAAGCCATTGGTGGTAAATTCGATACGTCTGATGTATTGGATTTGAAAAACTACAAGACTGAAGATAAAGTTACTTTAGTCAAGAAAGTCGATGCGCCTATTTCTCCCAGTGTTAAAGGTAAACTCGTATTAGAGGAATATGCCAAAAGTAATCCCATGACTGTAAGTAAGTTCGATGGGATACGAAAAGCTTTTTAGTAAATACAATACTTTAACATTAAGTAAAGAAGGTAGTCGTACTGTAGGTGAGATGATTGATATCAAGCCTGAAAGAACTCAATATTACTGAAGAAGATACTAAAAGGCATTTCGACTTTAAAAGTATTCGATAAAAATACATTACTGAATTCTTAGAGCGTGATGTCGCTTCCATGATGGTAGGTGTACAAGCTGCAGGTGTAGTCGTACAGGATATTAAGAAATCAGAAGTAGAAAACATTTCTGGTACTTATACTGTTTACTCCATGAAGATTAAACCGATTGAAGGTGAAGCTTCTACGATACGAGTGAAAATTACCTAAGATTAATCCTGATGGTACATTTTACGATTGGCGGTAAGAATTATACTTACTGCCATCAACGATACGATTTACCGATTCGTAAGATTGACGACAGTACGGTATCTTTATCGAGTTACTTGGTAAGACATTTGCTTCTCGTGATACTTCTCGTGCCTTTTTAACTACGAGAAATGGTTAGTAGCCGGTATTCGTAAGAATGCTTTTCGATAATGAAAACCAAGACGTATTAGAAACACGTTCTGAGTGACATGTTACAAACAATCACTTAAAAGCACCTTATGTTTATTCAGTATTGTCTCGTAACTTTAAAGCGATTACCACTAAAGGTGTTTCTTGTATTTCGATCACGAGTGCTGAAGAGCGTTTTGGTCGAGACTTTGTCATTAAAGCTGAAACGACGAATATGGTATTCGTGGGTACACACAAGAAGAAATATCCTGTAGCTATTGATCCAGACAATAACTTCTACTCTATTCAAGATGGTAATTTAGTAGAATTAGGGTCGATTGAAACATTGTGTGGATTAGATCCTGTTAAAGCACCTACTGAAACCGTTAATATCGATATCATGGGTAAAGCCATTCCGATTGGGTTGGTACTCTGCTACCGATTAGGGCATTACTAAGTTACTAGCTTCTAGAACCTAAATATTATCGTACTGAACCAGTAGGGAAAACGATTAAAGTTAGAAAGTCATGAATATGCAATTCGCTTTTAATGACTTCCATTTAGTCTTATCTAAACGAGATAGAATTACAAGCTTGATCTTGGCAGGCTTGGAGTAAGATTCCAGATTTGAATCGTCTGTCTATCTGACGACCTGAATGAAAAAGAGCAATTCTTTAACCTTTTTAGAATCTATTAAGATTCCTGGTCGTTACTTAAAGAAATTGATCTTTATTATAACATGTTTGTCGATCCAATTACTGAGCGGATTTTGATTGACATGAAAAGAGCCTGTCAGACTTTGGTGGTTTATTGATTCGCTGTGTAGAAATGTTAGTGGATTATAAGCACAAAGATGAAGTCTGACATGTCCGAACAAAGGATTCGTGGTTTTGAAAGAATGGCAGGGTGAAGTGTATACGCATTTAGTACGAGGCACTGCGTAACACAATCGTCACGGTATCAAAGCCAACTACCCAGTAGAATTGAATCCTGAAGCCGTTTGGATGGCTATTAATAAAGACACCACAAAACGTATTGTGGAAACACTGAATCCTTTGCAAGAATTGAAGCAAAGTGAAGAAATTACCTTTACAGGTAATGGTGGTCGTTCTAAACAATCCATGGTGAAAAGAACACGACAACACCACTTAAACGCTATTGGTATCGTCTCCGAAGCAACGAAGGATAGTTCAGATGCAGGTATTAGTACTTACTTATCTGCTAATCCTAAGTTCGCAAACCTTTATGGTATTCCTGAGAATAGCGGTACAGGTGAAATGAATCCTGACTTAAAACCAGAGAATGTCTTCAGTACTTCGATCATGATGATGCCGTGTTGTGATACGGATGATCCTAAACGTCAACTATTCATAGGGGTCCAACAACTCCACACGATCCCAGCCACTGGTTATCACGTCATGCCTACTCGTACGGGCCATGATAATAAACTGGTACAAAGAGCAGGAGATACTTTTGCTGCTACGGCAGATAAACCAGGTAAAGTCATTGAAGTGAATGACTATGCTGTTACAGTGCAATACGAAGATGGAACTTTACGTCATGTAGAGATTGGTCGTAAGTTCGGTAGCAGTGGTGGATTCACCATGCCTCATGATGTTATCTCTAATGTAAAAGTAGGAGATAAATTAGATACTGGGGGATGTGATTGATTATCACTCTGGATCTCTTTTACTATGATCCATTAAATCCTCAAAGGCATTGCTTACAGGCATGGTAAATTAGTCATGAGTGGCATTAATGGAGAGTCCTTATACGTATGAAGACTCGACTGCTATTTCAAAAACGATTGAGTTTAGACACTGGAAATTCAAACCACTGTAGTTAAAGAAGTGGTCGTAAACTTTTGAACAAAGTATTCATCGATTGGCTAAGCCTGGTACTCAGGTAATGGTAGATGATCCATTGTGCTTTATTGAGGATGCTTTAACAAATGATACGAAACTCTTTGATGAAGAATCTTTAGATCTCTTAAAGAGTATTTCTGCTAATGTGCTCAAGAGTAGTGTAAAAGGTGTAGTCGATAAAGTAGAAGTATTCTATAATGGTGATAAAGAAGACATGAGTGAATCTCTTGAGGAAGATTGCAAACTTATTCTGACTCTAAGATTGTAGCCAGACAAAAAGGCATTAGGTAAGATGCCTTATACTGGAATGGTAGACGATACTTATCGAGTCAATGGTAATCCCTATTACTCGATACTGCTGTAATTAAGTTTACCATTACGAGCAAAAACTATTTATCACAAGGCGATGAAATTAATTGTCCGCTTACTGAGTAATTGGTAAGTGATCTCTTCTTTAATTGCTGGGAAGCCCTAAAGCCTTACGTACTCGTATTTATTAAGAATACAGTGACAATCGTAATGGATGATACAATGGGTAGTCAGCAGCGAAGTTTATTTTATAATAGGAACGTTCAACGACTAACGGGTTAGCCTCCGTGTACGGCCCAAGCGGGTAGCGAAAGCTTTAAATGGAAACAAGAAGCCCCTAATATTGATTAGGGTGTAGATATAGTCTAGTATCCTAGTGAAAGCTAGGGATGTGTCTTAGCACACTGCGTGATGTAGCGAATCATGTGAATATTACGAAATTGGTTTTTGGCGCCCAGTTAAAGGCCACTATTGCTCATGTCTTTGAAGAATCTCCTCGGATCAATATTGAGGGTAATCAACCAGGTGAAGAGATTGATGCTGTCTTTGGTAGTCAATCGGTTTATAATCGTATTGTAAACAGTCCATTCTTAATGGGTATGTCCAACAGCATTCTGGTGGAAATGTCTAAACGCATTGGACAGGAATACCTGTCGAATAAATAAAGATTACTTACCTGATTAGAATATAAGAGTGCTCTAGTCAATAGAGCACTCTATTATTTCTAAGCTTTACTATTTTTGTTTTTTAGATCTAGGAAACGTAACTATGGATCAAATGGTTAAAGATACTGAAAATGCTACTGTACTGGCTGCAGCAGCTTCATTAGTCAGTACTTTTGCACAGCGCTTAATTCGTGATGTCACTGGAGTGTCTGGCTCTGTAGAAGGTGAACTGATTAATCAACCTATTCTGAAAGAAATGGCGTTAGCAGAACTGCAACGTCGGATTATTGCTAAGGGAGAATAATTAAAATGTTTTGGACCAAACTTAATCAACTTGGCAAATGATGTTGCACAAAGTACTTTATTGCCTGGCACTAAATTGAAGGCTGTAGCAGGTACTGCATTGGATGCTTTGGTACAAAACGCTATGCCTAGTGAAAGCTTGATTGTTTCTCAGGAGTGTTTAGAACATTCTTTGGGTAGTGTGATTGATAAATGCTATACTGAATTTGGTTTTACTGAAGGTGCAGCGATTTATCAAGCTTACGATGCGATTGAAGAGCAATGCATCAATCCTCTTTAAAAACCAATTGAGTTTTACTCTGCGCACAGTCAGCCCTATTATTCGTGATGTCGTGGCTGATGTAAGTGAACGACTCTCTGTACGAGTAGATCCTTTCTCTCAATTCAAAATCAATCAAATTGAAGTACCAAGCTTTGTCTACGAGAAAATCTTGCCTCGTATTCAAAACCTGATGTCTTTGTACAACCCAGGTCAACGTGGACCAGCTACTCAGCCGACTTTTTGAAAAATCCTGAAAACAGTTTGTTGGTAGAATTGATTCGTACTGAAGATGATGAAACCAATGAAGGTATCATGACTTTGTCTGAAGTCATACGAAACAATTCTGAGTGGTGATTTGTTCCAAGATGTTTGGAGCCATTGAAACAACTCCAACCACACCATCAATGATGCTGCCAGTACTCACAAAAACTTTATTCTGTACTCTGACTGCTTTGTTGGCTGTTGAGAAATTGGAAAAGAGCCGATCTCGTGGTTTGCAAATTTCTGAAGCTGAATTGAAAACTTGGTGCTTGTTCTTTAAAGTGGCTTTGTACTGTGTGGTATTTGCTTTTGCAAATATGTACCTAGTGCTGTTTCTACAAAACCATGATTTCTTCTGTATCAGTAGAAACCAAAACCATTAATGTCTCTACGACGTTTATGCTGCTTTTCGAAGTCGCTAATAAAGCGGACTATCTTGGTAGGTATCATGAACAGTGGTAATCCGATGGCTTATCGTCAATTGGATGCCATTAATGAAAAATGCTGAAGACTTGGCTCGTCGTGTCAATTGATCTTGACTACATGCTAATGCGATTGATAATACTCGTCGCCGCACGTACATTTGATGCCATTGTTTTCGCTGTATTGACTTTGATTGACAATACGAAGAACATGAGCATGCTGAACTGAAAGTATTCATTGAAGACAAAACCGACTTTGGAATATCGTGGTATTATTTCTAAATACCTGAATGCCTCACTATCCTGATGTTCGTATTTTTGGAAACTGAATTGCCTATCGTGGTTTTCTGATGTGGTTTGTGAATTGTTCTTCAAAGACACCATGGCTAGTCTGATTCTGAAACACTTGATTCAAGCTGAAAATGCGAAAGCAGAATTGGATACAGCGACTATCGTTTCTACTGCTATTATCAATATCTTGATTGAATGGGTAGCAGGACAAATTGAAATTGTCAAAGAGTAATTAAAGGAATAGACCTACCATGAGATACGGTATTCGTAATAAAGATAAAATCATGGCTTCTTTAAAAAGAAGTCAATAACCAACTGATTACGACCACAGGATGTAAGATTATATTTCCCGTTCGTTACGAAATGGTAGGTCTTGCTCGTGTGGGTAGTGACACTAGCTTTTATAGCTTGTTTCTGATTACCAATCCTGAGGAAACACACTATGCCATCTTTTTAACTGTATGGCGAGTGTACATTCAGATCCTGATGCGATTAACACCATTACGATTAATGATGAAAAATACTACGAACTCACTTACGAGCCTGGTAGTGTTTTGATTAAAAGTTTAGTGGTCGTAAGAGAAGACAAACTGATTGGTAAATCCTCAAAGAGTTTGTCACGAAAGGTAAAAGTCCCTTTCATCATCTCTTATGCTGACATGGGACGAGTATTCTCCCAAACGGGTAAATATGCAGGTAGAGTCGATTGGTGATACTTTTGAATCCTTGGCTATTCCGATTAGCATTATTGCTCGTAATCCCAATAACATCAATCAGTACTATCGTGAACTACTGAACGATATTGATCCTGATAAAGTGATGCCTGTCTTTGTACCCTGCGTCTTCGTTAACTTCTCTGCTTCTTCTGCATTGACTAAGTTAACCGGTAGTTACTTCTACACTGGGGTCGTATCGTCTCTCGTAATCCGACAACTCAGACAGAACTGATTGATTACGTATTAAGATACTAAAACAAGAAAGTATTAGACATGTCTAATTTTGTTTACCGCTGTACTCGTTTAGACGGTACTGATAAACAAGGTATTCTCACTCCGGATGAAAAACGGTTATTACACCATTTGTGTAGGTGCTTTGGATCACAAATCTAAAAACATCAATCCTAAAAACCGGAGAGAATGAATACTACTCTCTCTAGGTGCTGAGAAGTTCTTTGCACCTGGCACTTTATTTAATCAACGAATTGCTGGTGGTTTCATTAAAGCCGAATACGGTCATCCTTCTAAAGTCCCTGGTCAAACTGACATGGAGTTTTTAGAGCGTAACTATCCGTAGCTGATGAAAAACTCGTTTGTGCAGTCTTTGTGAAATCTGGTTGGTACCTGGATACATTGATCCTTTAACTGGTGGTAGAAATGTGTCGGTATCATGGCTAAGGTGTCTGTCCTACTGGCCCTTATGGTGAATTCCTGAAGAAAGACTTAGAGACTAAAGGTGCAAATGTTTGTTTCAGTATTCGTTCTCCTGACGACTCGTCAAGTCATCAATGGTAAAAACTGCAAAGTATTGCATACAGTAATTACGTTTGACTACGTGAATGAACCTGGTATTAGCTGTGCTGAAAAACTGGTTTCTCCTTCTTTAGAATCTAACCAACCTGCTCTGCCTATGTCTGCGGAAGACGCTATTGTGTCTCATGGTGGTTTGGATGTGAAAGTTTCTCCTAAAGCTGCTCGTAAGCTCTTGGCCAATGAAACCGCATCTGTAGAATCAGGTGCAGCTTCTATTTTAGTAGAGATTGCTAAGATGGATAAGAAACCCGTTAAATCCAATGTATTCATGAATTGGTAATTGAGTATAGAGAAAGGATCTTAAATGAAGATTGATCCTAATCTGACTGAAGAAGAGAACTTACTTCGACATGTGAATGAAAGAAGTGAATTCCCAATGGAAGTAAGTGATCTGATTATTGCTAAAACCTGAGACTTTAGTAAGACAAAGTGTTAAGGTTACTAAAGAAGATATTCGTGATAATGTTTTTCGATGTAGACTTCTAAAGAATACACGAGTGAATCTGAAAGTCTCTCCTAACTCTAAAAGATGGAAAGTCAGACTTTCATTCAGCCTTATCGACGAGTACACTTAGGTGCTCAATGGTGGGTCTATGCTGACAGAGTATTGACTCAAGATGGTAACTATGTGGTTACTACGAATACTTATTTTCAACCTGTCCCTACTTCTGAAGAACTTGATGCTTCTGTTTTGAATATTGTTCGATACAGAAAAAGAATCTTTAAAAGTAGAAGTACTAGATTTCCAAGATAATGGATTCCAGTACGATACGGGAGGATCTCGTATTCGTCCGATTGATAACTCTTTACTCTATATTGGAATGCAAGAGTTTGACGTTATCTACAAACCCATTTCTTTACACCTGAAACACTAGATGGTTTTTGATGGGCATTTACCTTGATTTCTAGGAAAGAAAAGATATTCTAAAATATTACAACAATATACTATTAACATGAAGGTAATACGAGAATCTGTTCTTTAAGTTATCCTTCTACATGTGAAGTAATCTTTATTTATATCTTTTCAATCTTTTAAAAAGGAAATCAAAATGCCTATTAATCAACAAACACGTGAATTGGCCGATATCATCTCAAAGACCATCTGCTATACAATCCAGAGTCTCAAGCTTTGGAAACCAAAAAGAAGCAATCGATGCCGCTATGGTTTACATGGCAGACCATAGTGCTAACGTAGATGCAAAACAAATGAGCTGTATTCAAAGTGACTAATGCATTCACTGCCGCTTCTGCACTGGCTACTGGTGAAGTAGCGATTGGTGCAATGGCTAAAGACAAGAATCTGCAATCATTGTCTGCTAACTTCCATATTTCTAAAGGCGTATCTGCCGAGCATCTGGTGACTCGTGAATACATCAATCGTACGCCTCCTAAAGAAAAAGGTGGTGAAGCTACTGAAGCAACCAAGTTTGGTCGTATTGAATCTACGCTGACTATTGCCGATTCTAAAGACGCCAAATCTCGTGGCGGTCAACACAAACACATTCGTGACGCCATGTACGAATTGGGTGCTGAGAAACTCGGCAAATAATCTTTAGTAATGCCTCTACCTGTAAAGGTAGAGGAGTGTCTTTTATTTTTAATCTAATTTTAAAAGGAATAGTATAATGGATAAGAAATACGAATTGTTGAAAGACGATACTATCGAAGTAGAAGGTCACACACTTCATCGTATTCGTTTATTGAAAGACTTAGGTCATGTAAAAGCCGGTGATCTGGGTGGCTATACTGAGAAAGAAGAAAAATCTTTCCCACAACGGTAACTGTTGGGTTGCCAATGAAGCTAAAGTGTATGGCGACGCTTCTGTAAGATAGAACGCTATTGTTGATGATGTTGCTGCTGTTAAAGATCGAGCCATTATCATGGAATCAGCTTATATTTGCGATGGAGCTGTTGTCTGCAATCATGCCATGATTCGCGGTATAGCTTCTGTTAATGAAGATGCGGTAGTAGGTGGTGAAGTAGACGTTTCCGAAGTTCCTATATCTGTGGTAATGCTTCTATTAAAGGTGAAGGTTTTATCTGCGATGGTGCTTATATCGGTGGCACACCGATATCGATGGTGATTTTTGAAAATATGATTGTGTCATCTTAGGTGGTAAAATTAATGGCACTAATGTAACTATAAAAGGTGATGTCTTGATTTCAGAAGGTGCCGATATTAGTGGCGACTCATTTATTAATGGCGGTGCCAAGATCAATTTTAAAGTAGCTCAGGCTAGTGATTACTTTACTTATCGTGATCCTTCTCTACCATACGTGATTGTCACTGCTTCTATTCATGAAGACATCTGGAATATTGGTGATCTCTCCCTGTACTGCTAAAGAATCTATCGAATACGGATATTCGTTGACTGACACTAATGGTAAAGCTAATGAAGAAACGGTCGAGTACCATAACAATCTGAAATCTAAATACTGGAGCTAAAAATGTCTGATAAAAATACGAGATCTTAAAAGATCAAGCAATCACCACGAATGGTTCATCGATCTACTGCATTGTGCTGAAAGATTTTGGTGATGTCAAAGCAGGTGACTTGGGTGGGTTCGTAGCAAGTGAGGAAAACTTATCTCACGAAGGTCCATGCTGGATTTATGGTGATGCCATGGTTTACCATAAAGCCAAAGTCAAAGACAATGCCATTGCACGTGATTATGTTCATGTATGGTGAATCTCAAGTATTACAAAATGCTATCGTAGAAGGTCATGCTCGTGTATTTGGAGAATCGTATGTTTTGGTAATGCTCGTGTTAAAGACAATGGTAATGTTTTGATCACGCTAGAGTAAATGGATTTGCTATCGTACAAGATAACGCCACGGTATCTGAAAATACTCAGCCCATGGCGAGACCATCGTTAAAGACTATGCCATGGTTTCTGGACACATGATGGTCGCCTCAAGGTACAATCTCAGTAATAGTGTAATTCTATTTGGTATTGGTGAAATCAATTTTGATGTGTCTGAGAAAGATGATTGGACTTTCTACCGTAACTTTGTGTCAATTCTGGTTTCACTACGACTTCTACTAAGATCGATGTTTGGAACTATCGATTCCTTTACAGGTACCGCTGAAGAGTTTATCGACATGTTTGAACGAGGAAGACCACCACCGTATTCCCTGGTGAATTAGAATTCATGAAAGCTTTAGTGAAGTTCCATCGGATCGTACTTTAAAGCTTAATATTAGATACTACCTCTACCCGTAAAAAGGAGTAGAGAGTAGTATTCTTTACCTTTTAAATCTAATATAATCTCAGATATATAGCATTATCAGGAATGTCATAGGATATTCGTTTATTATATTAGAATAAAGGCATATTGACAATGAATAATGATTGTCACAAATGCTTCAATGGAAGCAAGTCAATGATTATGTTTTAACCAGAGAGGAAGAAGAACTCCTCTTAGAGTTGACTGTCAGGCTAATGACCCACTAGATGAATAGGTAGATAACTTCATTATTAAATAAAACCAATAGAGAGACAGTGTTCCAAGCATTGTCTCTCTTTCTTTTTCAGTCTGTGCTTGTCAGTACATTACTAAAGAGTGTAATATATATTCTAGAATATTTCAGATATATACTATTTACGTGAACCTGATAGAAGAATCATTCCCTATCTATACTTTTTATCAACCTTTTGTATAAAGGAGTTCGTCATGAACAAAATCATTCTTATCCTTTTGGGCGCAGCAGTATTAATTGGCGTAGGCTACGCCTTAGAAAAAGCCATGTCTGAGAAATCAGACAAAGACGATCGCGCCGCTAAGCGTGAAGAAGCCAAGGCTGAAAAAGCTGAGGCTAAGGCCGAAGCCAAAGCGGAAGCTAAGGCAGAGGTAGCGGAGTGGTTGAAGGAACTCAACCGCTTACGATATGCTTCAGAAGGATCTACGCAAAGGATCCTTCTGAGATTCTCAAACCGGCTGCCATTGGTGCACGCCGGAGGTTGGCGGAGTTGATGCCCCGTGACCTGGGTGATGAAGTTATCACCCGCAACTGCCTGGCAACAGGTGAAGACATCAGTCTTAACTGATGACGCCCTGTGGGACGTCATCGTGGAAGAAGTAGCGATGTACAACGAATGCTTGAAAGCTAAGAAAGCTTCCAAGTAATCATTCCTGATACTCTAGTACCTATCCATGGGTACTAGAGTATTCCCATTAACCTTTGTATATGGGAGACTAAAAATGGAAAAACGTATTTGACGGAAACTTGAAGACTTCGAAAAAGCAATTGATGCAGCTATTCCAGATAACATCGACATGACCGAGGAAGAGTACGAAGCTGTAATCGATGCACAAATGTGCTGAGTTTGCAAAAGCCTCGACAGCAAAAAACCAATCCAAACAATCCAAACCAACAACCCCAATCTAACCAATCAATCCAAACTGAAAAGGAAACTGAAATGAACACTCAAGCTCAAGCTCAAGAAACTCTGAACGTTGTAACTGAAACTGCCGCTGTAGCCGTTGCTGAATCTAACACCAAAAGTGGGCTAAGAAAGTAGCAATCATTCTGGGTAAAAGCATTGGCAGGCGCTGTAGTAGGTGGCGGCTTGGTAGTGGCTGGTGCCCACAACCACAAGAAAGTAAACAAGGCAGTTAAGTCTGCTCGAAAACGCATTGGCAAAGTGATCCCTGCCGTTGCGCCGAAACCTTGGTGGAAATTCTAACCAAGGTACAAAAGAAAACTCTTCTCCCTATATGGGGTGGGGTTTCTTTTTGGTTTAAATCTATTTTTGAATATTTATTTTTAGTGTATAAAGGATTTAACAAATGTATTTATCCGATAAAGACATTATTAACTCTGTGTCATCAAAAGAAACCTTTGATCAGTCCATTTATCTCCAGTAAAGAATCATGTTCTCTATCTAATCTCTTCGATGGTTCTGCTAAAGAGATCTCTCATGGTTTATCCCAAAATGGATACGATATTCGTTTAGGTGGTAGTGTAGAGTTCTTTAGAGTCGATTTGACTAAAGGTTTAACATGTGGTTTAGATCCTTTAGGTGGGGATGTAGTTGATCCTACTAATGTAGAAAAGCCTTCTGAAACTAAAACTGTTTATCTTAAGAATCGAGATGGGGACATTGTAGAGAAAAAGTAAAGTGTTGGAAGATTTATCCTGGTGAATTTGTTTCTAGCACATTCATTAGAATCTTTTAATATTCCTGATAACATTACTGGATTACTATTCTGTAAAAGTAGCTATGCTCGCTTAGGCATGAACATGGCACCTACTGTTTTGAAGTCAGGCTGGTCTGGTCAATTGGTATTGGAAATCTATAATCAAACCAACATGATCATGACGATTTACGAAGGATGTGGAATTGCACGATTTACTTTGCAGAACACAGCAGAATCTTCATTAAATCCTTACGATGGTAAGTACCAGCATCAGGAAGGGGTCGTAAAGGCACGATAATGAGCAAATACACGTGGTCTAGGTTTGGTGGATACGAATGCTCATCCAAAGGAGATAAGCGCTACAGCGCGTTCTACGCGCGTTTAAACGATGGTCTCTCAATTGAGCATCATTTCCAGTGTTTCATTAAAGGTTATCCTTCTATTGAAGAAGGAAAAGGAAATCCACCTTTAAGAGAAATGCCTATAGAAGAAACCTATTATTTGTATAAAGAACTCTGGCGTAATATTTAGATAGTAAACCATGGCTTTGGACAGAACTAAAAGTCAATGTAGAGAAGTGTAATAATACTGTTTCGGGATATGTTTGGTACTTCTGAGATTAACCAAGCCAGAGCTTTATGTGATTTATTAAACGAACGTTTTGATGTAGAATCCCTAGTGGATTTGAAGTCTGAGATTTATTTTAAAAAGGAATGTGATTATGTTAGGTGAGTACACTGTAAAAGCGCAAGATAAATTAGAAGCAGAACTGAAGAAGTTCTTAAAAGAGGTCATCAGTAAAAACTGAAAAATTATCGACGGATAAAATTAGTTTTGAAAAAGCAGAAGAAGGGACTAGCTATAATGTTTTTGATAACAGAGCCAAACATCGAATCAATGATATAAACCATATCAAACATAATGGTCGTTCTCTTTGTTACAGTATCAATATCTACTATCCTGAAGATATAGAACTGCCGAGTGGACGGAACGTCATCAAAAGGAATTTTTCTTTTACAGTTTCTTTTTCCAAAGATGGCAATCGATATACCATGCTAGTTAAAAATGCCGACAGCAAAAACTTTGCTAATTACGACGTTACTATTTACATGAAACAGGATAGTGGTACTACTGATTGTCTGTCGGGTAATCCAAATTATAAAAATCGCTTATTACTTTCAGCTTCTTTGACGGAACGAGAAGAATATAAGTTTGTAGATAAGCTAATGGAAAAGAGCTAAAAAGCTTTAGTATTGTTCCATAAAACTAATAAAGGGTACAATACTGAATCGTAAACAAGAATTTCTATCTATTGATTCTGATGTAATTAACACTGGAAATTAAATAGAAATGAAATTAGACTTATCTGATACTGCTAAACGATTCATTGGGGATTTACATTTACTTACCCAATGTTTCTAAATAATCAAAACACTTTTCCTTTTCCGATTAAGATTGAGAATACTGAATCTAATCGTAGAAAAACGATTCAATCCATTTAAATACAATGGTACATTCTGGACTGAAATTGGAGAAGGAAAGAAAGTGATTAAGCTCTGTATCGTCAAAAGGTTTATTCACTTTTTGGTTCTTACACTTCAGTCATTAAAGGCATTCATTTATCCAGATCTGAATTGTGCTATGTTACAAAAGAATTGATAATCTCTTTAACGCCATACAAAAACATATGACTTATTCATTAAAGGAAAACATACATGTCTCTCAAACTGACTCGTCTGCAAAAGCAGTAATAATGTCATTGGGATTAATAATTCCATGCCTTGAATTTACCTGAAGACTTAAACTACTTTTCGAGAACAAAACCAAGGGTTGTGCGATTGTCATGGGCTAAGAATACTTGGATGAGCTTTCTACCCACGTCCATTACCTGATCGTACGAACGTGATTGTCAGCAATCGCAGTCCGTGGATTCTTGTCTGATGATGAATACGATAACATGTCAATTATTCATGCTTATGGTATTGAAACCCCTGAAGACTTTGTGAAGAAGATTGCTCTAGAAGAAAAAGTATAAAAGACGTATGGATTATTGGTGGGGCTTCTCATCTACAATCTAGCATTAGATTGTTTAGAGTTTGATGAAACTCACGTCACCAATATCTTGCGTGAGATTACACTCTGAAAACGAATCAGATAATGTCGTTTATTTCCCATGGATACAGTATTGCATGGTACATGTTCCTGAGGAAGAACATGCAGATGTCTCATACTCTTTTGTACATACCTGATCGTGAGAAGTATACATGATTATTCGTTACTACCTAAATAAAGAATTACTACTCCATTCTCCTTTATTGGGGAATGGAGTATTCTTTTATGTTTAATTTATTCTCGATTAAGCTATAAAAGAAGGAATCAAGACATGCCTGTACGCATTGTAGAAGAAGATTTATTCTTAGATAAAGAAAGTGCTTATTGTGTCCTGTCAACACACAAGGCAATTGCTGGGAAAGGATTAGTCTCATATTTTAAACAAAAAGTATCCTAGGTGGTATAACGAATACAAAGAAGCTTGTAAGAATGGTGAAATCAATAAGGCTAAGTATCACTTTATAATTCTACTGCTACTGAAAACACTAGTGAGTTTACTGACTAAAAATCTCTCCCTTACGATGATTCGTGCATTGACTTAATGCTAGAAGGATTAAGAGTATTTGAAAATGATTACGATAAGACAGAAGCGATTTCATTGGGTCACTAAACCAAGATTACCTGCAATTGGTTAGGCTGTGGGAATTTATCTTGGGAAGAAATCGAAGATAAATTAGTAGAGGAATTAAAAGATTCTCAAGTAGAATATGTTTTCTGTATTGAAAGTAAAACATAGACCTAATAGAGCAGCAGAGAGATTTATTGATAATCATCTATTCTTTAAAGGTGATCAGCATCTTCGGGATTACTTTATCGATTTGATTTAAATCTATTAAGTCTCTAAAAGGAGCCACGAAAAACTCATCCTAATGTCTTGTGTTTCATGATAGAGTGGATCGCTCACTATTTAGAAATTGATGTTTCTGTTTATAAGACAGAAGAGAAAATGATTAAAGAGATTAAAGAAGCTCTATTAGACTCAATTTAATCGTTATGGTTTTATTAACAGGAATGGAATAGACTTTAGACGAGTGATTATTGAGAAATGGTAGAAGGTAAGAAAAGAATACTACTATCAAGATAAAGAGTTTAAAAGATTATCTAGATCAGTTGAATGAAGCTAACGTCTCTTTGCTTATTGTGGTTACTGACTTTCCTGCTATTATTGGGATTAATGTCGATTTATCCCATCGTAGTATTGGTGGATAGAGACATTTGGGCAGGTAGGAATTACTAGGTAAACTTTTATCTCAAATTATAAAACCTATACTATTAAAATTGAAATTAATCTAATTTTTGAAGGAAATGTTTTGGCGGTATTAGTGAGCACTTTCACAATAGAGATTGATTCTCACCTGAAAACACCTAGTGAAGAAAAAGAGCTCCAAGAAGCTCGTGAGTATTTGAGAAAAGAATTTGAACCATATTTCATTAATCATTAAATACTTGACTGATGGAATGGATGGATTCTATCGGATAATGATTACGAGTATGTAGAAAACTTTATTCGTAATTACTTGGCTTTTCACCTTTAGAGCAACAAAAGAAAATCTTTGTAGATTCTGAAGGTAATCCTGCTCATATTTGGGATGATGTACAAACGGGTTTAGAAGAAGACTACTTAGCATCCATTGCTCGATTGTTTGTCTCGTAGTGCTAAGATTGTGGTAGATAAGTCTTGGTTTGGAAAAGAGATTGAATGTCAAGTGGCTTTGGATTTTGAACAAACCAATAACATCATGAGTTTGAATCTTTTGTTTATCACGACGGGTAAAGTATTGCCTGTAGATGTTCCACCTGGGAGGATAATGATGGTACCGAAGAGAGCCGAGTATTTACTGCCTAATGACTTACTCTTTAATATCAACTTAGGAGAAGTCACTCAGGAATGTATCTTACTATTCGGATACGAGCCTTTCTCTAGAAGAATTAACTATCCTTCCATTAAAGGATACGATCCAAAGAAAGTGATCAGTGTTGAAGGATTAAATGAAACCATTTATTCTCTGCTCGTATCTACACCTATTACTTATCAGGATATCTACTTTGCTTCTTTACCGGTTAATGAAGAGATTGTCAAGCATACTGCTGTAAGACTTTGGGATGGGTTCTTTGTAAACTATTTTAACTACAGTCCTGAAGATGCTTATGTAGACAATGAGTTTATATTCGAAGATAAAGATGTTACCGATGATCGAGTCATTAGAGATTGTTTTGGTAACATCATTACTTTAAAGTTTGGATTAGAACAGGATGAAGGGATCTTTATTGCTTTATTCTTCTTGAAGTTTATAAACTACTTAGGAAATCTCTTTCCTCAGTTCTTTAACTATATTCTTCAGAATCCTAAACTGGATATTGAATTAATCCCTAGAGACATTAGTACGAATTCTCAATTTGGTAAACGAAACAAAAAGAATTGGTGATCCTTGTATATTGGTGAATGAAGAAGTGAACAATGTCGAAATGGAGTACGACGTCGTATGCAAAACGATCTTATACTAGGACACATGGATTTCGTCAGCTTTCCTAAATGGGGAGCTGACTATTCTCATTATGTCAATTTACAAGAAGTATTCTACGATACTGCTAATAGCATCGATGTTAACAATATTGCTGGAATACAATCCCTAAACTATATCTTAGATATCTTGCAGGAATTCAATATCCCTATTGGAATGGATCCTGTGCAGTTAATTGATAGCTTAGTATTAGAGTTTGCTTTCAGAACAACTAATACAGGTAACAAGATAGACGTAGTCATTGTGAAAACCTTTATCAGTTACTTGATTGGATACTTACAAAGTTTAGGGATTGTTAAGTTTGGGATGACTCGTAAAATTTTCTTTTAAACAGGAAAATTAGTCCTGACTTCGACACCTAGACAATTAATGGTAATAGCGAATACGCTTTATACTGTTTATACGAAAGAATAGTACAAATGAATAAACCTAGACTGAGAATCATGGTGAACATCGGTCCTACGTTTAGGGTCGTGGATACCTTGGTACAAAATCGATTTACGATTAACCACACTCAAGTGATTAATGAATTACTCTTGAATGTAGGTAAACGAGAAATCAATCGTCATTATAACCACATCAATACGCATGAACCCATGTTTAAAGATCAAGTGGCGATTAAATTAACTGCAGATACTTTATACAGTAAGTTAGTGCACGAAGCGTATATTCTTGACGAATTGGCAATATCTATATGTAACTGTTACATTGATTGCATGTACCATTTTTAATCAATGTGATGAAGTTATGAGTGGACAAGAAGTTGCTAATTTATTAGGCAATAGTCCTACCCTTTTATTATAGTTTAGTGGTAGAACAATACCTAGGTGACGGACAGTTCATTCTTGGGAAATGTTACCTGGTCAAGAATACCTGAAATAGATACTAGTCCTCTGGTCTCTATTTTAAACAATAAGTGATTAGGTAATGTTTGTTATTAAATCAAATCTTACTTCACTTGTTTTTAAAATGGGAAAATTACTAAGTAATCGTCAACTCCGAATGGAGAATGACCAGCAAGACACAAATGTATTACGACCGTATTTTGAGAGATGTAGACACATCCTCAAAATACAAAACTAATAAAACGTATCGCACGCATGAGGATCAAGTATCTCGCACTTAGAGACTCTTAATCAAGAAAAATACAGACGACATCTAGTTATGAAGGAGTAATCAACTGGTTCTCGGGTATATCTGGTTTACTCCTTCACTCTGATGTATGTTTGTTCCATTGTGATTTAGATAATCACGTACAGATTATTCTTCGGAGTAATCTGTGTAGTATTTACTGACGGACGTATTTAATCCCGTTCAACATTTTTATTTGCTTTTTCAATTCGACTATGGCGGCGTGGCAATTCCACATAGTTCCTTTGATTGTTTTACCTCCTCTCCCGAAAGGGTAGAGGAGAGTGTTCTTTTTATGTTTTCATTTTAAAATAAATATATACTATTTACGTGCAATAGGATTTTAATTTAATATCCTATCTTTCTATTCTAACTTTATTTAAGGAAATTATTCATGTCTAAACAAGACCAACGTAAAGCTGCTAAAGCTAAAAAGCGTCAAGCAGTTCTAAAGAATCGTCGTATTAAGACAGGTTCTAATATCAATCCTAAGAACATGATGGTGCACAATAAGTGTTCTAAAGGATTAGATGTCATCCATCGTGGTTCGGTATCTGGTACCATCATGACTGATATCTTGAACGAACAAGAAACGCAACCCATTGATCCGAATAACCGGAAACAACTCATTTCTCAAATCCAAGCTAATATAGAGAAGTTCTATAAAGGTACGCCTAAAGAGTCTGCCATTTCCGACTTTGCTTTCTTAACGGAAAACATTTACTTAACTAAGGTAATGTTAGAATTAGCAGAGAAAGAGATTCAAGCAGAAGACGAAGAAGCTCAAGTATTGATTAATCTCAATAACAGCTTATTGAAAGAAACCTCAAAAGGCATGACTCGCTATTTCTAAGGATCTTTATAAACAAGCAGCAGAGATGAAAGAAGTACACTTACTCGTTAACTCTGTGGAAATACCGGCTATTAAGATTCTAAAGATTACTTGGAACAAACAGATACATTGTTCCAATATGTCGATGTAGGGATCTTTCAGAAAGTATGTCGATTAACGATTGCTCGTTTGGGTGATCGTGATTATCGAGGTGATCCGGATATTAAGTATTTCCGTATTCGTGAAGGATATGGATTAATGAAAGACATGTTGGCTTTTGAGAAAGCAAGAAGGGAAGGAAAAGAATATGTTCATTGAAACCGAAGCTGGTGAAGTAAAGGTTAAGAAGTTCATAACCAATACATTCACGAAATGAATCGTGAATTGCGTAAGAACTTGAAAGTCATCTTGGGTCGTAATAACAAGACTTTGAAAGATGTGGCAAAATACATGAGGGTGCGAATTATTCGACGATTGTGAGTTACTTCTCGAAGAACGTAACTTGATTATTCCTATTGGGGTGGCTCTATGCAGTTTGTCGAATTACTCAAACTGACTTCTTTCATCACAGCACCTATGTTGATGAAAGATCTGAGCATAAAACATAAACTGACTTACTCTACTCCCAATTAGGAGTAGAGTAGTAAGCAAGTGGTAGACGAGTGATATGGAATTGGCTAGAGACCCTACCTAGTGTAGTCGTCTCCGCTCTTCCGTTGCTTAATGCTACAACATTTTTCTGACTAGATTTTGCTATGTTGCAAAAAGCAACCAAGGACAAGAGTATCTTCGCATAATATAAGACATAATTAGAAACGCTCTCTACCCCTGTAAGGAGTAGAGAGTACCTCTTTTTAGTTACCACTTCAGATTTATTTTTAACTTCTTTGCCATTTCATTCAGTTCTTGATTAGTCTGTCTCGTTAATCGAAGTCTGCAGCTTTTTCTTACGATCGACTGCTTTCTTAATTACCTTGTGTTCTACTCGAGTCATCTGTAGCCATTGGGGTAAAGTAATACCCGTATTCTGGTAAACTTCAAAGAGTACAAATTCTTCAGAGAGTAAAGCTAAGTAAGAACCTCTCCGACTAAATCATAAGGCTTCTTCATCGTCATGGGACGTAAGGAATCATGAGAGAGCTGGTAAGATCCATCAGGATTCTCTATTCCATATTCCGAATGAGTATCTAAACCATAACACGCATCATGTAACGATAATAAAGAGAGATGCATTTCCCCATCGTCTTTAATGGGTTTAGCACCTGAACTCACTAAGACTCTTAAGAAGTCTTCATTGTTTACATTAATGGGTACAGTTTCTTCGCCTTCATCTGTTCCTTCTAATTCAGGATAGACTTCTGAACGTTTGGAATAAGACACACCGAATAGGGGATCCTTAATGGATCCCTCTACTACAGTGGATACGTTACCCGTTACCGGATCCCGAGTGTTTGATAAATCCGAGCGGTCAGTGTAAAAAAAGCAATAACCGTATTGATTGGTACGATCTTATTGCTTACTGGAGAAGCATTGTGTTTCTCTTCATACTCGGAAATTGTAGGGACAATTCATAAACCACTTTTGATTTGTTTATTGATGGCTCCACTACACTCTCAATCAGCTTATTACGTGCAATCTAGGTACGTTAGAGAGACTGTCCGTTTCTCAGTCAAAGATTCTTGAGAATCGATGTCAATGGTAATGGTTTTGATTTATCAGAACCTTCCAAATAACGCTCAATACGAATCTTACGAATGAAGTGAGAATACTCACGCAAAGCAGTAGTTTGGATTTTATCCGACAAGTAACGAGAACGAATGTTTTCATCAGACGCCATAGAGAGTGTTTCCGTTACAGCATCTTTAATGTAGACATCCCATGCAGAACCATGTCTCTACATAGTTCTCCATGTTGCTTTTGTCCCACCCTCATATACATGTCTTGATTTCGTACCTGCTTTACGCGTGATCTTACGAGTATGGATCAAACGTTCAAACTTAGGCACTTCTTCCTCTTCTTCCAGTCACGACGATAGGAGAGGATTTCATTAGACATGGCTGTGCCTCCTGCTTTAATCAGATGTTGTTTCTGACGAGTAGAGAGACGAGAGTTAGCGTAAATCGCCATATCAGGCAACCAGATACGTCCACGTACGTGTTCTGCTTTACCATTATCTAAAAGAGCCGTACGGTTAAAGACATAACCATCAGGATACATGGTACATGCTCAGACCCCAGGCAATGGTAGGAAATATCCATTGGGTCCAACAAGGTCACGAATGTTTTCAGGTGAAGAGTCTTTCAAGTTAATGTAAGACAATTTGCTGATAAACAAATCTACTAACTTATCGTTAATATACCATGTTGCTGTACCGTAGTTAGAACCACCAATAGAGCGACCAATATTAATCTTAGAGGTATCCAAGATGTATTGGAAGTCAATGATTTCTGCGGCTACAGGAGGCGACACAATAGCTACCAGACCTGAGTGAGGCAGAACCAAGGCAGAGCGTAGACATGCCTAGTGCGTCCATAATGGCGGCTTTAGCACGCAACTCCTGTTGTTACCACCGGTGTTCTTTACTGGTACGACGTGAACGAGCACGTTGAGTTGGATCCACATCCAAGTAACAGCTTGAGTCAATTCAATGTCGTCTTCATTGAGCATCTTCTCAGACATACGATAGTCTGTGGAAACGAGTTCACGAGCATCCGACATGGATTGAACAATCATGGTAGGATTTTCTTCTTCCAAGTTAGTTGGATTCTCTACCAAGTAACGTACCATGTTGTCCGGTGATTCAGCAGGAATAGAAATAGATTGAATCATTTCTTCCAACTGTTCTGGATCAGTGTAATCAATCTTTTCAATATCAGTCAAGATACGACGTTTAGGATCCAAAAGGACATCTTTAGATACGGGTTTGTTTTCTCTATCCAGTACTGAATAGAAGGTGTCCAAAGATTCAAGTCGTCTTTATCAGCTACTGACAATCTTCAAGAGTTTTGTACTGACTTCTTCTTTAGAAACTCTTTTAGCGTCTTTTAGTCTCTTTTCTTTTCAGGTTCGGCTTGAATGGCACCCAATACAGGTAATTCATCTCTAAAGATAGCTATATTCATCTTTCTCTTCTTTAGCTTCTTCTGGTTTTTCTTCAGTAGGTGGGTTGAAGACGGCTACATCATCTTCATCTTCTTCTAATGTAGAAGGAGCTAATGTAGATTCAGTGACCTCTACATGATCAGACAGAGGCAATACACCTTCTTCTTGTACAGAAGGCTGAATGTCTTCTGTTTGATCGTCACACTTTCATTGTCCGACACTGATTGGTTTCCCCAATGTGGTCTTGCGTAGGTGGGGTAGTATTGGTGTATTGGTAGAGACGTTCGTCAATAAATTTCTTCACATCTTCAGGTGCTTCATCAGGATGGTCTAAGTAATAACCAAACTTCATGGCTGAGAAGAAATCAGACACATGTTTCGTCAAAGGTTCAGTAATGGCACGTACTCGGTTAGTACAGACGAGATAACGAGCTTTAATGTCGATGATCTTCTCAATGATGTAAGCATCCCGAGTAGGGACATCTGCTTTACTGTTCCATCTTCATTCAAGTTAGTTTTCGTAGAGTCTTACGAACAGAGTTGACTTCTTTCACCAGATCACGAGTATCTCGATGTATCTCATGTGAGCATGGTTTCAGTTTCTCAACTTCTTGAACATAAGGCTTTGTATTTCATCTTGAGTCAAGAGTTCTTTGAATGCTTTTTAGTAGGAGCTTCACCATCAACTTAATGGTTTTGTAAGTCGATTCCAAAGATTCGAGCATAGTCAGCGCAACGCATCCCACTCATCTTGAGAGAACTGATCTTCAATTCTTCAGGAATAGCAGAAAACACGCTCAATGACTTTAGCTTCGCCATCGCGTGATTTTTACGTAAGGACGAGAAGGATCGATATCGAGTACTTTTTGACGCTTTGCCTTTTTAAACTTGGTTTCTAAGTTCGAGCTAGGTTAATCACCTTTGGTCAATCGTGAGTTTATCGAAGCTGGGGACACCCAGTGCAAACCAATGCGGTATATCCATTTTTGACATTTTAATAAATTCTCCATTAGCTAATGGGGTTAGAGAGAGCTGATTCAATCAGAATATTCTTAGATTATTTCTATTATTGTTTCCATAGCTATGAAAATAGAAATCATCACATATATAGTTAACGCTATATTTAAATTCCAAATTATTAGAACAAAGAGTTATGATGAATATTATTCAAACTTTATCGATGACTACTGACCTGCAGAGGAAGCGAAAGAGTATAAAGAAGCCATTGATTTTATCGATGGAATTCATGAAGATTGGACAGACACTTTAGGAAATCATCATCCGTGTAGTAATGATGATGTTGACGGTTAACGAATTAACACTATGGGTTAAAGACTTTATTCGTGTGCAGTTTGAAGAACTCTTGGGTGACATTTATTGTTTCAGAAGAGTTTGTACATGATCCGATTACTTTATATCGAATCTATTCTGAAGCTATTGATATTGAAAACAATGAATAAGTCGATTTTGCTTTATCTATTTTAGAAGCAGATCGAGACAATGTGATTACCTTCTACGAACTATTAAATACAGTAGGAGGATTAACCATTGATGAATCTGAATTTGGTCAAACCATTGAGAAAATCTCTAAGTTTACTCGTGAACGATTGGTGAATACTTTACGAGGTAAGAAACAAGTAGAAGTTCAAGAGAAGCATGAGTTTGATATCATGGGTGCTTCTCAACGGATTAAGGAATTTATGTCTGTAGTGCGAGATGATAGCTTCTATGCGATTCAATTGATTCGTAATGGTGTCAATCTAGGGATGAGTTTAAAAAGCTATTTATCAATTTACGGTAAAGAAGTCTTTGAGATGGATTTGAAAGAGATGGCTTATAATCTTTACATCTTTGCACTGATGTCTTCAGATGGGTCTAACGACACAGTAAAAGCCATTGAATCTCATTTGGATAACTACATCTTCGACTCTCAATCTCACGACATCATCATGCGTGCAGTACAAGAGATCCAAATCAAAACAAGAGGTGTGAAATGACAAAACACGAATTCTGGTTAACCGGAATAAAAAGAGAATGGTATAAAGATGCCTATTGGGTAAAGAGTTGTTTATCCATTTTCCGTACAGATGAAAAAGAACATTATCTGGTTAGAGCAGATGCTAATGGCTATTACTACTTAAATGAAGATACTGGCACTAAAGAGTATATTGATGATGGTCAAGATACTTCTAAACCTTTATTGGATTTTAAAGAATTGATTACTGTACCCAACGGTTTTATCTTTCCTAATTGGGGAGAAATCAAAACTTCAGTAGGTAATCTCTTACAAAACTACTTATTGATTATTGATCCTTTTAAAGGTAAAGTCCTTACATTAATAAACGATTCTTTCCTTCTGATGTAGAAAAATTGTTTATCCGTAAATGGAAACGTTCTCGTGATGATGTAAAGAATGATTTGCTAGAAGGCGAAGTCTTTACTGAAGAGTATTTATAGTTCGCTGAGAACGCAATCTATCTTTTCTAACTTTACCTCAAACAGTTGTTCCTTCTATTACGAAGAAAGCGATTATTTCTAATCCGCTGTAGAGAAACGTAAGAAAGAATTGTTTGAAGAATATAAGGATAAGTTAGACGATCCGATTATTCAAACCATGATTGATGATGAGTTGAAGAAGATCGATAAAGATTACTTGAAAGACGATGACTTCATGGGATTTGCGATTTCAGGTAAGGTCTTTAATGATGCTCGTAAACGTTTGACTTATCACTTTGGTTTTGCTAAAGGTCTGGACGATACGAAAGAGCTCACTTTACATTAATCGTCCTTTGAATAAAGGGCTAGACCCTAAGAATCTTTCTACCTATGTCAATGACGCTTACTCAGGCTCTATTGGACGTGGCCTAGAGACACAAGAAGGTGGTGTAGACGTTAAGAATGCTGTGCGTTCTGCTGCTAACTTAAAAGTCGATGGAAAAGAGTGTGGTACTAAATACGGTGAACCTATTCTTTTCGATGAAGATTCTAAAAAGAATGAGAAGTACTTAGACTACTACTTTATTCAGAATGGTACGACTATTAAGATTACGGAAGAGAACATTGCTTCATTAGCAGGTAAAGAAGTAATGATGCGATCTCCTCGTATGTGTGTAAGCAAAAACAATAGTTATTGCGAACATTGTGCAGGGCCTAACATCTCTAGTTATCCTAATGGTATTGCTTCTGTAAATGCATTGCCTGGTTCTAAGATCATGTTGATTTCCATGAAAGGTATGCATACCTCTGCTAAAGACAGTATTAAACTGGATTGGCAAAATCTGATAACATAAAACATATCGCCCCTCTCTCACCTTTGCGGGTAGAGAGGACATTCTAATATGTTTTAAACATATATCATTAAAGGCAAACATCAACGAAATATGTTTGAAGCTATCGTTCTTCTTTGTTAAGCTTCGCTGATAAGAGGATTAATCTTATAGCAGAGAGGAGATGTATTGTGTGGAATCTTACTTAGCCCAGATCCTAGAGAATAAAAAGCTCTGCGGAGAACGGTTAACTAAAGACAGAACAGGAATTTTAGCCTGGTATAACCAAGCGAACGATGAACTGTTCGCAGAATGGTTAGAGACTGTTTACTGATTCTAACTCATTCTAGCCCTAGTGCCTTAAATGAAACTTAAGATACTAAGTAAAGGAGAGGTGTAAGCGCACTTCTCCTTTTTCGAATCCCATTCATATATTCCTAACTGCTAAACTAATTTTCTTAATCTAACTTTAAAGGAATTTGTATAATGAAAACTTTTACTAAATCTGAAAAAGATACTTTTTGAAATCAAAAATAATCTGCGAGAAGCTATCTACAAAAGTGGTTTGAACATCACTACAGGTAGCTAATAAACTGGGAATGACTCAAGGTAACTTAAGCCAAATCTTAAGTCCTACTAAGAACACTACTGTTTCCGTATATGTCATGTTTGCTATTTGTGAAATTACTAGCACTAACATACACAGTATTCTTCCTAGTAGAAAGGCTAAAGCTAAGAAACCTAAAACACCCACTAAGCTGAAGATGTCTCCACATAACCAGAAATATGTCATGCTGGCTAATGATACGATTACAGTCAAAGGTCAGAAAGTATTTCGTATTAAAGCATTGGAAGACTTTGGTACGGTTAAGAAAGGTACTTTAGGTGGATACATTGCTAAAGAAAGCAATCTCTCTTTTAAAGAAGATAGCTGGGCATGGGTAGGTAAAGAAGCTGTAGTGATGGATAATGCTTCTGTATTGGGACCATGCTCATGTAACTGACTATGTTATCATTGCCGGTAACTCTACGGTTAAAGATGGTGCGGTAGTTACTGGTAATGCTGAAATCAATGGTAACTGTTTTGTCATGCAAAATGCCATTGTGGCAGACAATGCTAAACTGAATGGTAAAGTTGTCGTAACAGACCACGCCTATATCACTGGAGATGCTTCTTTAGATGGTGAGATTCGTGTCTATGGTACTGGTACCATTTTTGGCGATGTAGAAATCGAAGGTAAAGCAGATATTGTTTCAATATTGAAAGCAAAGATAACTTTATCATCTATAAGAATCCTTACCATTCAGGACACATCATTACAGCAAGTACTACCATTGACTACATGTGTCTTCACAACTTCGATGCTGGTACTCGGATCATGGGTGATGGTAAATACATCTTGGATAAGATTAAAGAACTCTATCCTATCCCAGAGACTAGTGACGGTCAACCACCAGTAGGATTTGGTACGGTTACTAATATTGAGGATCGTAGACAATATTGTCACCAAATGCAATCGTTCTACGCTAAACTAATCAAACAGCACAAAATGGCTTCTATGGCAATTAGAAGAAAACGTGCAGGAGTATAATCATGTTGAAAAATATTAAATTCAAAGAACTGACTTTAGCCGAAGCAACCTTCACGATATTGAAAGAAGGATTTGTCAGTATCAGTAAAACTGAATCGGCAATATTCTTGGAATTCTGTAATGGTTGTGGGTATTCTATCCGCTTGACTAAAGTTAAGGGTGTATGATTGGTTCTTACTCGTAGCAACAAAATGTCTGAACATTTTGTCTTGAAACAAAATAAAGACATTGAAGAGTTAATCAAGATTATCAATTACTACTACGAAGGTAATACTGATATTCAAGAGATTCTTTACTTGCCTAATGACTTACACAAATGTGTGGCGTTAAGCTCTCTTAAAAACTCAGCACCTCAGTATATCTGGAATAAAGGTTACTTGTCTTTATCCGTTAATACTGCTGATTTTAAAGACGAGTCAGCTATTTGGAATATCTTTGTTCTATCTAAGATATTCAGTGTTCAGTTCATTGGTGATAAAGGCGGTATTGCTTACCAAGTATCTTAAGGAAGAATCATGTCTAAAGCTTATACGTTCGATTTAGATTCGGTAGAAATAGCTAACAAATCTAAATTAGAAGAAGTAGAACCCAAAGTAAGAGAAGGTAAACTCGATGAGTTGATTAAAGATCTGGAAAGGAAACTATTCAAGATTATTGAATGCGACGAAGTTAAAGACACGCACGAACGAACATGTCTAACTTACGAAGCATCCGTTCTCTATTATCAAATCATGAATGAGGCTAATCTTTCTTAGTCGGTATAATGACAAAAGAGAAATCGCTATTAATTTAGCTGGTTTGTATTTCTCGTTGATTTTGGCATTATGAAAAAGCTTTGATTGGTTTTTGTTGTTCTAATGGAAGTCTATTCAAAGTCATCATCGATCAAATTGCCGAACCAACCGTGATAAATTTTGCTTATATACTGAAAGAGAAGGTTGTCAAAAGACCCTCCGTTATTTGGTTAAAATGAAAAATACTCTGCTAAAGGGAGAGTATGATTTATAAAGACATAAAAGGTACACTCTCACCCGAATAGGTAGAGATGCATCGAAGTAGTCATCATGAAATTGAAAGTAACGCATCTCTATATTGATTCAATATACAGAAGCATTGGGTTGAGACCGTAATCTCATAATAATGTCCAGAGTACTATCCATCCTAAAAAGGACTTTCTATACCCATATCGTTCACATTCCCAATCCAAATAGCCATTAGGACACGTTTTGACATTACGGTCTCGTATGAAGTGCCAGTGATAAATTGCTCCAGTGGGTCGATGGAAAGGCAGGAGTCGCAGAGCAATTTATCAATACATTACTTAGCCTGGTCTTCACTAAGTAGAGGTGGTAGGGGAGATATGTTAACCATCAAACCAGCCTACGGGAATCAGAAAGAGTGAATGCCTTAATCAACCACAACAGTAGATTTGATAGAACTTTTTAACTTATATGAGGTTTCAAAAGCTTTTCAGTGGTAGCCTTTCTCTTAATCTATTCCGCTACCGTTTTAAAAACTTTGAACTTTATGTATTTAGAACTTTGATCTTTAGAACTTTAAGTTTAATTGTTAAGTGACTAACCTCTATGTTAGTATAGGTCAATACACGCTTTTACCTCAATATTGCGAGTATGCGAATCTTTAATCATTCCTAGATTAAAAATACATGTATATAAGTATTTGGGACGTAGTCTAGTTTGCTGCTGACTCTTCACATATCTTCTCAGGGTCTTCACTTTTACCGATATTCGGTAAGTGATTAACATATCTTTAAAAACTGGTGGAGGAAGAAGGACTCGAACCTTCGAAGCTATGTCTGATTTACAGTCAGATCCTATTGCCGCTAGATTCCCTCCAATGTGGTGTGCAAGGTGGGAGTCGAACCCTCACATGCTCAAAAGGCTTCGGATTTTAATTTATATAAGTCTTAAAAATCTTAGCGTTGGTTAATTCTATCCATGTGTTAGTAAACACTGGTAACAAACGACACCAGTATTCATTATATTCAGCACCAATTGTCTTATAAATAATTAGTTTCTGATCATTTAAATAGCGATGTAATTTAGCATGGTCATTTAATTTCATAACTCATTAAATTACTCTTTTCATTATTTAAATGGTTACAGTCAAGATGATGCACTACTTCGTCACTTTCAGTTGACGATCCCTAGTGACTCTATTGCAATTTCACGATGTAAATTTTTAGACGTCTTATTCTTTTTACATAGTTGTTGTTAGCTATATTTTCTTTTATTAGTTCCTTTTTGTAAATTATAACAGCATTTACAAAATTTTCCATCCTTTCTAAAAGATTCGTATTCTTCTCACATGCTAAACATGTCTTCTTCCATGTGTATCTAGGATATTGTCTGTGTCTTTTAAATTACAGTCAACACATAGTCTCCTACCAGGATTTTCTTTCGAAACCACAAACTTTACAATATAATTTTATCCATCGATACGTTTACCGAATTCGTCACTGCACTAGGTTGAGAGAAATAACAAACTATTCTATAAGTACGTTATTTCACCAAAAAGCCTAAACACACTCAAAGATAAATAAAATGGATGGATACGTACTTATTAGAACAATACTGAATATTCCTCTCAAATAAAAGAGGTAACCTCAAATTATTTTATTTAGAAAGTTACGTTGATGATGTTTGTAGCATTGACTTCGAAAAGTAATAGTATCAATCTCATTAGTAAAGAGTTCAATACGTTTTACCTTCTCTTCCAGGTATTTCAAATGGTCAAAACCAGATACAGTAATGACTTCCAATTCTTTTGTTTGGCTTCTTCAAACTTCTTAGCCAAGTCATCCAAGAATTCTTTATTCATTACTTCAGTATTCAATTTCTTTTGTTTTTGAGTCGCTAGGTATTTAGATACTTCACTGAGCAATGGTTTTCTTGAGCATTGTTAATAGTATTCAAAGCAACATTGTTTTTGCTCACGAATATTGTGATATACTTTACGACGCTCTTCCAAGATAGATTTCTCTACCAAGAGTTGAGCTACAGTGAAAGTACCGAATTCAGTAATGGTGACTTTTTTAGTGTCGTTGAATTGGTGAATAGCTGTTTTTAATCGCTGACATACTCTTTCAAGAGTGATTGGTATTCATCAAAACTAGATTGAGAATTCTTAGCGTATTGTTGAGCGCCTAATTTCTCAGCTCCAGCTTTACGTACATAACCTACAAATGCTTCACGAGACAATTCGTCCAAACGTTTCTTAATTACTTTAGCACGAGACAAAGCGCGAGTAATGGTTAATTCAGCCATAATAGTATTTCCTTTTCTGTTTACGGGTTTAGAATGTACTGTTTCATGTAAAATAGAATAGCCAAAAATAAAAGCTAGAGCCTCTCTACCCCGATGAGGAGTAGAGAGGATAGCCCAGAACTATTATGGAGACTAATTATGCCATCAAAACATAACTAGGAACAAATAACCCAAATCAAATTACTTGTTCGTGGAGTTGCCAATTAATCACAAGTTCATCTCCGATTATCTAAACTTTACTAACGAACACGATGAAATCAGATCAGTAAAGACATTGGCATTAGGTTTGTGTTTTACATAAGGAGAGCGTCATGTAAACATCAAGGGAACCGAGTCAAACAATTGTTTTTGCTAAGGAGTATAAACAGATTGTTGTTAACTTTTCATATATAAGTACTACCAGTTGAAAAAGTTTTTGTTCTTGTAAAGCATCTTAGGTGCCATGACTTTCTTCTTCTTATTGTACCCTCTGTCTATCTTCCCTACTCTTACTAAGTCTTCATTGAAAGAATAGTTGACGTGATGACCTTTATCTGTAGTACGGGTAACTCTACTTTATACTAGCCTTTCGGATATTGCTCATTAGAAGACTGATCAATCTTAATGGATTTATTTAAGACTTCTACAATGTAAGTTGTAATGTATTTTCTTAGTATTCTTATTCTCATCCAATCCTAAATTAGCATAAGACATAGTTTCTAAAAATACTTTTAGCGATGATTTCCACCTTATACTCTTTTGGTTTCTTTAGGTAAGGGACTAACCAGACTTCAGAAGATCGATTTGCATCGTGTACTAGATTGACATTAGGTTGTAATGCGTATTTGTAAGGAAGGGCGTAAATATACCAACCTCCTTTCAAAGACCTCAGCTTCTTCTTCGCCAGTATTGTAGTGCAAGTAACCAGTTAACTCATCCATACCCATGATACACCCTGACCAATGTCTCCGATACATGGACACGATCTACTGTTCTATCTTTCTTGACCTTAGTATAACGCTCTGCTAGACGAGGGGTAAATACTTTAATGTTATCGTTAATTGAACCATGGAGCATGTAAGGATAATCTTCTTCTGCCTCAATGATTTTAGCATTGGCTCATACCTTAGGTTTTTGTTTCTCTAAGAATGATTCAATCTGTTTATATTCTTTATCTTCAAGTTCCATTTTCCATTCAAACTTTCTGTCTATAATTTAGATTAAAAATAAATATATATCATTAGATTGAACCTTTCCTGATTTTTAAAACGAGTTCAAACTTTAGTAAAGAGATGTTCAATATCTTATCTAGATGAATAATCTTTTGCTTTATTAGTGGTAAACATAAACGACATTACTCTAGGATACTCACGGTATCCTAGAGTAATCATTCTTAGTCGTAGAAAGGAGGGAAAGATGTGAACTTGTACTACGTGCAGTATCTTCAGAATAAAAACTGAATAGAAAACGTTGTCTAAAGAGGAGCAAGATTACCTCGATAGATACGAACAAAGCTAATGATGACTTGTTTGAAGATTGGTTAGAAGCTGCTATACTAACCATAACTACTCTATTTTAGCCTCAGTGAATCAGGACACTAAGTGGAAGGAGGTTGCCTGATCTCAATCTCTCTTCTTTAATTCACATCTCATATATATTCCCTCTTCTGAAATTTATTCTATTCTATTCTAACTTTTGTATAAAGGAAAACTGATTATGTTTAAAATTATCTTCTTGTCTTGTGTTGGTATTCTTGGTTCTGCTGCTTTATATCTGGCAATTACCGAATGGTACAAATTCAGTACCACTAAAAATAAAGTGTTTCGTAAAGTATAAATGACCACATTAAGCTGTACCGTACAAGTGTGGAAATGTTGTTAACTGAATACGGTAATCATCTAGGCGATGTTTCATTCATGAAGGACGGTGGTCATGAGTTTAACCATGGTATTTTGGCGAGCTGCGAATCAGAACGTCATGTTCGTCGTAACCGTCATGCGATCAACGAAATGTTGGATAAACTGAATCTGAAGTTTATCGTAACCAATGGTGTTACTTACCATAACACTTCTGATGAAAAATTGCTCCCTTATACCGATGGGGAATTATTAATGATCGGTAAACAGTACTATAACACTGTATCTAAACTCACCACGAAAGGTAATGTAAATGAAATTAACTAAAGAACGTAAAGAAACCATGATTGCTGCCACTATAGCGATGGTTACTGTAATCTTTATCTACGTAATGCTGTTCTACGTAGGTGATTACATCGATAACCTGATAACGGAGTAATAGAGATGTTTGATGAATCTGTAAAGTTCGAGAACGTCTCTAATATCGTTCTCAAGGACATCTCTAAATCCATGGTGTATTCTGAAAAGTACACTGCTGACTTAGTGGTACTGGAAGGTGATAATTCGCTGAATAAAAAAGCGAACGAATATCTAGAGTATTTTGAGAAAGCTGTGAATACTGCCGATCATGAAGCTTTAGATAAACTTCTATTATCGTCTAAAGATCTCAATAACCTGATGATCCGTCATGGGGTATCTGCTGTCGTTATTAAAACGAAAGTAGAATACCTCAATCTCGGTAAGGAATCTAAATTGAATCAAACCATTTGGATTCCTCGCACTAATAGCAAAGAGATGAAATCTCTGGCTATGTCCATGGTTTGTAAGATTACTAAGTTTAAAACGAACTTAGTGAACCATAAGTAAATTGAATACACTACTCCTTGTTAGAGGAGTAGTGTATTTCTATTCTGTTTAATCTATCTAGGAATGAGATCATGTTAAAAACATTAAACGAATCTTTGATCTCTGTTATTACTTTAAGCAGTGATAAAGTATTACACAAATGTAGGTAGCTTCTATAAAGGTTTAGAACAATACCATTGAAGTATTGAGATCTATCGCTTTGTAGAAGAAATCACGATTAATCGTGATGCTAACGAGAAAACCATTACACGGTGTTTTCATTACCTGTAATGATCCTAACGTTACTGTAAATGGTAAACCTTTCTTCTTAACGATTCATGATGCGTTACTCATTGGTACGGCTAAATATACGGTAATCAGTGTAGATGGCGCCATAGCTACCTTTGATGATGCAGACGAGTGTGTCGAATATCATTTGACTAAGCGTGACGAATTGCTTGGTAAAATTTTATCTTAAATTAGAAAGGAAAACTATGTTAGTTTCTGAATTGGCAGAAAGTTATCTGTTGTTAGGTAATAATCCTGAAAATGGATGCTGAAGAAGTCATTACGATACCGATACCGAATGGGCTATGGATAAAGCAAAAAGCCTAATGGAAGCATACGGTTCTTCGACTAATGTTAAAGTGTCTAACATTAAAGTAGAAAAAAGATCGTGTATCTTTTCACTGTAGCTAGTAACATGAAGACTTATCGCCATTCTGTTGAAGGTATTGAGCCTGAACCAGTGGTAAAACCTATCGGTACTGAATTTGTCGCAGACAGTGCTAATTCTATTGTAGTCACTAATAGCGGTATTCATTTCTTCAATACCTTGGGTGATGCATACCGGTTCTTCCACAACTACGTAGACTAAAGTCTCATAGCCTCTCTACCTACTAAGGGTAGAGAGGTATTTTCTTTTTGATTTAAAACACGATATATTTCAATTCCTTTCCTCCGATTACCGATCAGCTCTCTACCTCGTCGCCTTTCGGCGACGAGCAGGATCATCACTAGCCGGGCCCAAGAACGAACGTCAAGCTTTCGCCATCAGCCCTCCCTGGTAAATAGACTTCAGCATTCACCTTACGTCAGCACAGCGTTAGCCGTTAACATCAGTTTAGCTTCAACCTAAGCCTTCTGACAAGTCCCGTTCGACCGAAGCGCCTAACAGTCCCTGCAGAGAATGCATACGCACCCTCAAGTCCTGACCTTGCATAGCAACCGCACAGCTCGACCAAGTAAAGTGACGACTAAAGCCGCCTATCTCTCGATACCCAGCTCCATTCGAACTCGTAAGCTCAAAAGACTCCTGAAAAATCAGTTTAAATATCCAAATCGAAAAGACATGAACACCTAAATAGATAATCAAGAATCTTTTGGATTACGCATTGAATATTATTTCCTTGCGGAAACAACACCCAACAGGGATACAGAGAAATAGACTGCCTCTAGCTGAAACCCTACCTAGCCGAACCGGATAGACCGTATAGCGGACTCTCTTGGGATATTGCACACTCTCTACAGTTCGTGCCGTAAACCAGTATTTCTACTAGCCTACCCGCCTACTAAGTCGAACGAGGTACCGCCTGTTCGCCCTGGTGCATTACTACACAGGTTCAACTCTTGCGAGCCGAAAAGCTGGAGAGAAGCCATGTTTCAGACCCATCGCAGACATGATCGAACGATAACAAAGCATATCACCCCTCGTGAGAGAAGATCAACACACTGCTAACAGCGCATACATTTTTTACATTAGCCAGAAAAGCCTAGATTGAAACCAAACCAACATTAACGACCAACACCATACCAACGTAAAGCAAATACCGAAATCTAAATACCAGGGATCTTAATAGGATCTATACCCTAGAAAGGTTAGGTTTACAATCGTATAGAATACGAAATACTAACCAATCTATTAGTGGATATAGGTCTAGCTAATATAGTCAGTTAGCCTATACATTCCTATAACATTCGATAAGAATGTATAGGGTCCAAACTATCTAAATCAACTAAACACTATAAACTTTTATTCTCAGTTTTAAAACAATGTAAATAAAGATAAAAAGTAGTAAAAATAGAAGTTGTGAAAAGTTTAAAAAGTGTTATTAGAAGTATTGATTTTGTAGTATTTATTAAGATTATTATTAGTATTATTGTATTTAGATTTATTATTAGTAGTATTATTTTTAGTTGTAGTAGTTAGTGGTTGGTGGTAAGTGAGATTTATTCTCTAAACAGTTCATACAGAGTACTAACTTTGGAAAATTATCACTCTATTATAAAGTCATCACTACTTCTTTCATACATAACTAACTTACAGAAATAAATTCCTTTCTAAAAGATCCCAATCTAGACCTTTTATCGTCGGGGTGGGATTAATAAGCTCCCATGAAGATGTTTAGAATGACGATTAAGACTAGACTGGGTGGTTCTTAGCCAATTGGCTTAATAAAAACAAAACGAAAAACAATGAGAAGAAGCATTGAAACTAAGTTGAATCAGTACTTCTTCATACAGAGTGTAAACTTGAAAAATAATTCTAAGGCAAAAATACTCCCAAGACCACCCGAGTCGCCCCGAGCAGCCCTGAGAAAAATAATAATAAGAACAAAAAAGAAAAAAGATAACAATACGAAACGTGTTAATCGTTTCATACAAGAGTGGTAACTTAGAAAAATTTCTATCTAGAAAATTTCCTACACTATAAACCGTTACTAATCACTTAACCCATCTTGATCCACTAATGCTACTATAGGAACTCTCCTAGGGTAGTTTTAGATCTGAATTCTAAAATCTGAAAAATAGGCATAGTGTTTAAAGCCCTCTAGAATGCTCTCAGATTGATTTTCTTTTTCGAGTAAGGACATTTATCATCATTGAGGTTAAACCCCCCTAAAATCGCTTCTATGGCTCTGTAATCGATATTGGTGATTTAAAACGAGATATGCACTTTGTGGTATAGGTATTTGGAATCTACTAGATCTCTGGTAAGTAGTCTTAGTTAGACTAGTAGAGTCTATTGGTTAGTATTGGGAATAATGGTATTGGATTAAGGACTAGTCTTAATAGACTCTAGATTGATCTAGGATTGAGTTTAAAGTAGTAGAGTGGTTATCTAGTCTTAATGGTTAGAATGTCTCTAGGAGAGTTCTAGAGCGCTTGCTGCGCTGCGCTACTCTCACTGTGGTTAGTTGTTACCCAGTTCATTGTGGTAGCGCTACGCCACTCACTCTTTGGTATTCTGTTACCCAATCTTTAGTCTAGTGGATTTAGGCTGATAATTCCTTTTGAGTTTTCTTTTCTTTTATTTTAATCTTTTTCTTTTAAATAAATTAAAAATAGTATTTAAAAACTACTAATTATAAATATTAATTAGTAATATTAAGATATCATTCCATACATTAAAGTAATATATCTAGATATATTTTAAATAATACTACTAATAAAATCTAAATACAATAATACTAATAATAATCTTAGATAAATCACTCAAACATCAGGAAAAACACATTATAAACATTACAGAACAGCTATATTTGCTTTTGTAGCTAGTAAATACGATATATTCTCTATACTTACTATTCTTTATTTTTATCTATTTATTTCTCTTTTTAATCTATTTTTAGATTATAAATACTTTCTATTATTATAGAGAAAATATTAGAATTAAAAATACTCGTATTTACGAGGAATTTAAGAAATAGATTTATTTTGTATAATAATAAAAATGTCTTTTTATAATAATAGAATTTATTCTTTATTATTAGAAAAGAAAATGTATTATTAGGATATTTATTATTCCTTTCACCCATATACGCTACCGCTGGGTGAGTGAAAAGGAATAATAAAGTAGTTTGATTGGTATTATACGAACGATTAGTGAGTATTATTAGATTTACTTTTTACAATAATAAGAATTCTTTTTATTATTAGAGAAGAAATCTTATTATTATACAAAAATGAGATTTTAGAAATACATTATACTGTATTATTAGGGAAATAAGAGAAAGAGTGAAAGAGGGGCGGAGCGTGAGCGAGGCCAGTAGAATAGGCTAGAATAGCTTTAGATGGAATTAGATTACCAATACACTTATTCACCTAGGTGTAGAGTAGGAATGGAGCGTACAAGCGAAAATGGATACTGTAGCCGTATGGATAAGTGTATTAGTATAATAGAGCATGTAATAATAGCTTAGACAATTCCCAACAAATAGCGTGGTGTAAATCCACTGTACTGATTTACAATACTTAGTAAAATCAGGAGCAGTTGGGAATTTGTCTAACTGATTCCTCGATAGGGTTTTTTTAATAGACAAAAAATAAGAGAAAATTAGACTAAAAATTTTTACTTTTTGTATCTAATAAATATGAGAAGGAGGACTTGGTCTCGACTGACGATATTTATTAGATTTTTGGGGAAAAGGGGGTTAAGGAGTTTGGAGATTCTTAAGAGGACAAGAACCATTAGGGACCATTGGGGTTTATGACTTTGGTATAAAAGAAGGATTAGATTTTTATATTATAGATTATCTCAAGTATATACTATTAAAGTGAACCTAGTAGAGATAACTCTACTAAACATTTAATCTTTTTGTATAAGGATCTAATCATGAAACAACATTTTGATACTTTCACTTCTTTTGTAAGCTTTTATTTCATTCATCGTAATGATCTCTAGCTTCATTTCTGTACCATTACTGGTAGCACATGTCTACACTACTGGCAGTCTGATGAAATCCATCGGTATGGCTAGCATGTGGACTGTAGTACTGCTAGGTGTAGTGATGATCATTACCAGAATGATCAATGAAGTCATCTTTGGTAATCAGGACTAATTTCCTGATTACTAATAAAAAGAGTATTCCTATTTCAGGGATGTTCTTTTTGATTTTAGTAGGATTTGGTTAAACCTATGAAGTCTAGCGCAAACTTCTTTTTACAAATCTATGTAAAAACTATTTTATTCACTTTGTTTCAATAAGGATCCTTATCATGGCAGAAACTAAAACAACAAATCTACCAACGTCAAAACCAAGATCGTAACTTCAATAAGAATCGTCGTCAACGACTAGAAGAAGAGCGTAAAGCTCGTGAAGAGGAAGAAGCTGAATTGGCAGCTCAAGAGAAAAGCTGCTGAAGAAGCTAAACAACCTAAGAATGAAGATCGTTTAGATGCACCTAACAGCGAAGAAGCATTGGATCCCTAACGATCCTGATTACTTGGAACCCTGCTTTTGTACGAGATTGACATGAGAGCTAAAACCAGTCGTACCTGAAGTCGTAGTAGAATCTCAACAAGATGGTGTACGTGATTTAGAAGAACTGGATAAGAATCGTACGTACAATAATACTTACGATCGCTTGTCTCAAGATGAAGTCTTTAAACATGTTTCTACTACTGCACAAAATGTGTTTGTCTGGTATTATTGACTATGTGGCTAAAATGAAACAATTCAATGGCCACATCTTAACATTGATGGGTGACAAGAACTTTGTAGTGAATGAAGGCCCTGCTATGCAAGTCGGTCTTTACTACAACATCATGGACATCATTACCAAAACGGATTCTGCTTCTTTCCGTTACTCCATGGACTTCTTGTTGCAATTGATGTGTGATGAACCTGAAGTATTGGGATTCTTGAATCTTTCTCGTTTCCAAGAAAACTTAGTATTGGATCCTGTATCTTTGCGTTGCTATTCTAACCTGATGAACATGTTGACTTCTTTGAAAGATCCGATGACTCGTCAGAAGAACCTTCGTACTTCTATTGACATGACTAAAGCTTTGGAATATGGTTTCTCTGAAGGTGCTAAAACTCGCCTTTTGAACTACTTCCACAATTAATTTAGTCTATCTCTACTCTCTACCTTTAAATTAGGTAGAGAGTAGTGACTGGTATTATTTTATCTTTAAATAGATAAGGGATAAACAAATGAAAGCTGAAAAACTGGAAACAGATTTTATCTGCTGCAGGTTGTTCGATTAATGTAGCTACTGAATGGGCACCTTACTTTTGCTAAATACGCTGAAGAGTATAAGGTTAATACCATTAATCGTGTAGCGGCATTTATGGCGAATGTAATGATTGAATCCAATTACCTGCGTGTATTGAAAGAAAACTTAAACTACTCAGCACAAGGCTTGGCTCGCACTTGGCCTAAACGCTATGCTAATCCTAATGGCACTCCTAATGCTAAAGCTTTGGCTATTGCTAAGAATCCTCGTGCGATTGCTAACCATTGCTATGCAAACCGTATGGGTAATGGTCCTGAGTCTAGTGATGATGGTTGGAACTATTCCGGTAAAGGTCCTATCCAAGTAACAGGTAAGGATAACTACATGGAATTCTTCCGTTCTCGTAACATGTTGCCTTCTACTTCACCTCATCTTCTTTTAGAGAAAGACTTAGGTACTGCTGCTGCATTCTGGTTCTGGTCTAAGAATGGTATTAATGCTTATGCGGATAAAGGCGATATCGATGGATGCTGTGATAAAGTGAACATTGGTCACAAAACCACTCGTGTAGGTGATGCTCATGGTTTCACTGCTCGTAAAGCCATCTACGATAAACTGAGAGTATTCTTGAATCGTAATCCTGATCTACTGAAAGGTAAAGATGTACAAGTCATTCCTCAAGAAGTCATGAATGACGTGATTCCACCTGAGATTACTTTCTACGAACAAGATCCAGAATCTCGTGATCAAGTAGAGTTTGTACAGGATGTGAAGTTTATTTAATACCAAAAACTATAAAAAAAGAGATTAAATGGATAAAACCTTAAAACAGAAATTTGCGATTGTAGTACTGATTTATTTCTTTATGTTCATTGCATCCATGATCGTGAATGTGTTGACTATTACTTTCTCTCCTCTGATTGTTTGGTTCTCCATGCGTGATAACTACCAAGGAAAGATACCTGTTATCTTTAAATGGTTCTTAACGCATGACAATCCAATCGACGGAGATGAAGACCATTTGAAACGACATCCCTAATGAAGACTACTGGTCTATCTTTATTAGACGAGTATTCTGGATTTGTCGTAACAAAGGTTATACATTCGATTACGATGTATGTGGGACTACCTTACATGGACCTATTAAAATGTTTGGTAATCCTTATGCATCAGATCAATACGAAGCAGGACAACTCTTTCAAGTCGCTTCTAATGGTATCTTTGAATACTACTTAGTATACCGATATCCTTTCTTAAAGTCTCGTTGCTTACGTATTCGATTAGGTTGGAAGTTTAACCAAGACTTAGTCGATACAGATAAGAAAGTGATGTTAGCGACTTCTATTGGTTTATTTAAAAACATTCACTGGACAGGATTAAATCCATCATGAAGATTCTTTCTTATATTCGCTTTACTGAAATGAATGAAACGATACAATGGTTAGAAAAACATAATGTCTTTTTATGCACCTTTGTAATCTAAGAGAAAGTATCTTTGTTGATACCATTTCAGGAGAGATTGAAGTCGTACCCTCTGATTACTTAGTCATGACAGATCAATCTGATCTACCAGATGTGTATGCAGAAAGTGCTTTCTTACAAATCGATCCTGAATGTTTTGTAGACTATTCTTAATCTATATTCTCTACTCCTCCCTTAAATAGGAGGAGTGAGGGATTTATGTCGTCTTTTAAAAATTACTGAAACCTATACTATTTAAGTGGCTTTTACCCTAAGCGTAAGGTAATCCTATTTAAATCTATCTCTAATCTAACTTTTTAAAGGAACTTTTTAAAAATGATTAAACTCTTTATCTTTGCTTTTCTTTATTTGGTGTGTATTCACTCGTTTTTAAACTGGTACTAAATTTCTTTTATCTAATTATTGGTATGGTAGTCATTACCTTTAATAAAAATCTTTGGAGGTCAAACAGTATTCTATCATGGGTACAAAGAACCTCGTAAGATGAAGAATTTCCAAAAAGACATACAAAGCGGATACTTCCTCAGTGATAGATAATGAGGAGGTCAAGTATAGAAATGGAAAAATATACCGTGTAAATTAGAAAATTTCAAATCTATACCATTTTAGTGGAATTGAGGAATTATCCTAATTTCTATCCGTAAATGTTTGTTTTATTAACCTCCGTAGTCATTACGGGATTATTCTTTTAATGAGAATAGTTCGGGAAAACGTAATGACGTTTTACTTTATCCATCTAAAAAGGAAATTAAACATGAAAAAATCTCTGATCGCTTTGTCCATCGTAGCTGCCATCTCTCAAGCTTCTGCCGAAAACTTGGTGGACGGTAAATTCAATACCGTTACTGGCGATCAAAACATCGTGACTGGTGCTGGCAATGCTGTATACGGTACTGACCTGGCTGTAGAAGGTGACTCTAACACTGCCGCTGGTATCCATGGTACTGTAGCCGGTAAACTGAACGTAGTAGCCGGTCACGAAAACATCGTGAATGGTAACCAATCCGTTGTAGTAGGTCCACATGCCAAAGGTATTGCGAATATCGTAACAGTCGTAGGTTCCGATACCTATGTTGGAGCCTACTCTGGTTCTGCTTACGGTAAAGGTGCAGTAGTAGGTGACGATGGTGATGCGGGTACCGCTATTGGTGCCCACGCTCTGGTCGCTAAAGGCGCAGGCGTAGCTGTAGGTTTCCATGCCAATGCACTGGGTGGTCAATCTACCGCTCTGGGTTCTGGCACTAAAGCCATTGCAGACCAATCCACCGCAGTAGGTAATGGTGCCATCACTAGCGGTCGATTCTCTACCGCATTGGGTCAAGGTGCTACTGCCGTCAACCAGCATGATGTAGCAATCGGTTCTGGTTCTACTACCGAAGCTGCTGTAGGTACTGCTGTAGCTGAAGTGAATGGTACTAAATTTGGTACCTTCAAAAGGCCATCGTCCTACCTCTACCGTTTCAGTTGGTAAACCAGGTTGGGAACGCACCATCACTAACGTAGCCGCTGGTCGTGTACTGCTACTTCTACCGATGCTGTAAATGGCTCTCAGTTGTATGCAGTTGCCGATAAAGTTGCCGAAAATGCCAAAGGTGTGAAAAGTGAATGCCGATGCCGTTAAAGCACTGGATGGCAAAGTTGCTCAAAACGCTAAAGACATCGTAAGCTTGAATGGTGGACTGGCTGCTGTTAAAGACGACGTAGCAATCAATGCCAACAAAATCGCCGGCAATACTGAGCAAATTGGTAACCTGAATAAAGCAGTCGAAGCGCAAAACGCGTGGAACACTGCTCAAGACCAACAGATCGCCGACAACAAAGCTGCAGTAGAAGCTGCTGATGCAAAACACACCACTTGGAATGAAAACCAAGATAAAAGCCATCGCTGGCTTACAAAACGGTGTGGCATCTAACACTGATCGCATCAATAACCTGACTGAATTGGTACGTGGTGTATCCAGCAGCGAAGCACGCCTGAAACAAGAAATCCATGACGCACGCCGTGAAGCTCGTGCCGGTATTGCTGGTGCGAATGCGATCGCTGCAATTCCTCAACCTCATGCACCTGGCCAAACCTCTATCGGCGCTGGAGCAGGCTACTTCAAGTACGAGGGAGCAATTGCTCTGGGTGTAGCGCACATCAGCAAGTCTGGTAAATGGGTTTCTAAAGCCGGTGTTAACTTCGATACCCGCAAAAATGTAGGTGCTGCTGTTGGCGTATCTTACGTATTCGGTGGTGTACCGGTTGTCGTACCTCAATCTACTGTTGTTAAAGAAGTAGTACGAGAGGTCATTGTACGTGAAGTACAACCTGCTCCTGCTACTACTAAAATTCGTGGCTAATTAGCCATACTCTAGAATACACTCCTGCACCTATTAAAGGGCAGGAGGTATTTCATTTTTAATTTGTATAATCTATTTTTAGTAAAGGAAATCATCATGAAAGCAAATAAAAGCATTAAAGTGGATCCTGTTGTCTTCATTGGCATTGACTTTTAAGCCAGCAATAGCCAATACCAATGAGGAGGTAAAGTATTTAGCCATGGCTATATACTACGAAGCTCAAGGCGAAAGCATGAAAGGCAAAGAAGCAGTAGCGGATGTAATACTGAATCGAGTAGAGCATCATGAGTTTGCTAATTCAGTAAAGAAGGTAGTGGCTTCTAAAGGACAATTCCAATGGTTTCGTAATCGTTCTTTAAGAGGTTGGAGAGTATTCAATCCGAGTAAAGAAAAAGAGATCATGTCTTTAGCTCGTAAGAAGTATTTCCAACACGTTATGGATAAGCGTAATGATACTTCTCGCAATGCGATCTTTTTCTCTACTGGAAAGAAGCCAGCCCCTCGTGCTAAACTATCTCGTAAAGTAGGTCGTCACTACTTCTTCACTTTGAAACCAAAACGTAAATAATGGAGAGTATTAAGATGTCTAAGTTTGTTATTAAGTCTTACTTAAAAAAAGAGTAGTATTAGAAGACTTAAAAGAAGAGATTGAAGTACTCTCTCGAATGATTGTGAAAAGAGTATCGAGAACATGTCAGAAAACATAAACTCAGTTTTAAAGTCAGAGCATTAGACAATACTGGGTTTTAGACATGGGATTGATATTTATTCTACCGATAAGAAGTATCTTTTCTTTAAAGAGAAGAAACTCATTAAGTCGGATATTAGTACCTTAGATTTCTATTTTGAAGCGAATAAAGAACATTTACTGTTAACACCTTTACGAGATTGCGAAACGATTTGGTAATACAGCGATTAAAAGCATTGGTGTATTCTTTACTGAATATACGAGAAATGTATAAAAAGCTGTAAAAGTAAGTAATCCTAAGATGTTGGAGAAATGTTCTCGGTATTACTCTTTTACTGATTCTTTGGATGTTCTATACTGAATCTGGTAAGATAGAAATCAACAATATCCGAATGTGGTACGAAGACTTGGGCATTCCTGAATGTTATTTTTAAATACAGTCACGGAATATACATTGATCAAGGTTTAGCCAATACGGTTATTGGAATACGAGGCGATATTGACGCCATGGGTGATATTGTCTACTCTGTAAACCGTATCGAATATAAATAAACTTTCATTCCATTTTGTATAAAGGAAAAGTAACATGCGATTAGCACTGAAACCAGAACACGCTACAGATCTCGAGTTTAAAACTCGCTGGTAGTTCTGTAAATGAATTGATAGGAGAGATTAGATCTCTAAGTAAAAACGATTCTAAGCTATTATGGTGAGAGATTAAGAAGAATGGTCTTTCTATTCAGGTAGAGAAAGAATACCTAGGTTATAAAACCGAGTTATCCTATTGTGATTCGTAAGAAGATCAAGAAAGGATGGTTTCGTCACGAGTGGGTATTGGTGAGTAAATCCTATATATTAGATAATTACCTAACTGACGAACATCAAAAAGGTTTAATCCATACACCTTATACCATAACTGAAACATTAGGTCGTAATGAATCTCAAGCATTTGTTTATGCGATTTGTGTATTAACAGATAAATTGAAAGATATTAATTACGATAGTTTCACCATGCGTGAGAACTGTGTAGATTATATTACTTTAGTATCTTTATTGACGATTGCGAAAAAGTATTGGATTAGGTAGACAGAACTTAAGTAGTCTTAATTGCCAATTAGGTATTCCTGATAGCTATAAGAAATACTGTAAGAACCTTTTCTATTTATATTGGTAAATCCACTTTATCTACTAACCTAGTAACCCTTCATGCAGGTACTCTATTTAAGCTAGCAGGTGAATTGATTTGACGATAAAGAACAAACCATTGACAAGCAACTGTACTATAAAGCTGTAATTAATTACAGTGCTAAATACAGTACTTACGACCTATTTGGTAATCCTATTTAAACTATTCTAACTTTGTAAAGGAAATATTTAAAATGTTAACATTAGCAAACAACAAAAACTATTACATTCAACGTGTAGAAAAACATATCCCAGAATTTAAAGAAAACAAATATGGTATTGACTACTTTGTCTCTTTCGATTACATGGGTTCTGCTGAATATGAATTCGGTGCCGTTTCCCGTACCTGGAAGTTCATGAAAGAGAATTTCCATGAGTATAAGATGGAAACCATTCCTATGGAATTAGGTGGTAAGACCTATAATGTATTCTGTATCATTCCTAATGGTGCGGATAAGGAATACATGATTGACCTCTTTAAAGGTTTGTACGAGTATAAATACCGTACTAAAGAAGCCAATCGTGTTTGTGATATTGATGATATGGTTAACTATAAGACTGCTTATCAAGTAGGTTGGTTAAACTTGATTACTGACTATTGGTCTAATGAAGTACCTTGGTTTGCTACTATCTCTCCTTCTATTGCTTTCTATTGGTATAAAGAAATGTCTCTTTCTGAAGAAGATAAAGAAATTCAGAAAGAACGTTTTGAAAAATATCCAAGTAGGTGATAAGGTTTGGTATCCGACTTATAAGGAAAACATCTTTGATATTGGTACGGTAATTGGTTTCAATGATGAAGGTGTGACATTGAAAAACTATAACCGTAAACGTCGGTATAAAGCCAATCAAGTCATTATTACACCTAAAGGCCGTACAGGTGAAGAACTTATCTGGTAAATAGAATAAAGAGACACTAGGGATTAACCTAGTGTCTCTTTTTAAGATTTCGTATGACTCAGTAATACTTTTATTTTAATTTTAGAGGTAATGAAAAATGGCTTATTTGATTAATAATGGAGATATAGAATCAAAAAGATCCTAATAATCCAGACGTTCCCGAAGTAGAGACTATCGAAAGATATCTAAACAGTATGGATAATTTCGTAAAAAGATTAAAACGGTACGCAGAAAGTCCTTTGAATTCAGATTTAGATTACACTCAACTACCTTACGACCTTACTCATGGTATTACGGATTCCATGCTGTTGGTGCATTTGAATGTATATCTGTCTCGTATCAACAACTTTTTACGATTATAAACCCACAAGACATCAACCTACCCCTATAACAGTTTACAATAACATTCTCAGAGGGGAAATGAAAACAATATGGGACTCTAAAATAAAAGTTAAACAGTACGAGAAAATTCTTAACATAACTAACCCAAAGGGGTTGGACTCGATATCCCCTAGTTATTTTAAAACAAAGTTATCAAGATAGAGGTCTAGAATACCAGCAATATGTACAAACAATACATAACAATGTTTCAGTTTTGTATAAGTTTAGAAATGATTTTTACAAATTTGTAGCAGACATCAATAAAAAGGAGTTGCAAGATCAACGCCATTAACGACGGATGATTGTATTAATTTCTCATCTAATGAAAAATTTTAATATGTTAAATCCGCATAGTTTTGTACAGTATTACAGTATAGGTGGCTTAAGTAGTAATAATGTTAAAATATACATCAATAATGAGGTCTCGACGTATCTAAAAAGATAAAACCGGCTTATATGAAAAAATAGATTTTGGTGGTCGTTTTAATGTGGACAGGACAAAGAATATAATTATCGATAATAAATGGTTCGGTCCGTTCTTCAAGCATCTTAACGATGATCTTAAATCAGAAAAAGATTTGTTTGCTAGATTTGCATTGTATGTTGGTATTTTTATTAGAGAAATTTCCAGGTTTATTTTACCAATTACAATGGTGATGACCATAAAGCCGATATAAAAATTCAGTGGTGAATTAGCCAGTATTATGGAACGTTATATCGCAGTAGTAAGAAGGATTATTTACCGCCCTACTAACGAAGAAGAAGTCTTAGTACCGAATACTGTTTTTAAAAAATCTAACTACTTAGAGGCTATCAATAAAAACCCAGTTAATGGTAATTTCTATAAGGAAGTAACGACGACCAGGGGCAAGCCTGCAAATTTAGAGAGTATTATCAGAGAAGTAAATAAAAAAATTTGGATTAAGACTACATGACTTAGTTAGCTTAAATCCATTAATAAATGGAAAACATGTCATTCCTATTTTTTTGGCTGCTGATACTTCCAATGTATATTACGCTATAGGTGACCCTATATACGATCCTGAAAGGAAAATTGTTGACGGTACTGAGAATAACGTATATAGTTTATTAAATCCTTTTGCAATATCATTACAGGGTGATAACTATAGAATTTCAACAGGTACAATACTTGGTAGCTATAAGAATGGTGGTTTTCGAACTAAAACGAGAAAAAACAAAAACACCTGGTAATTTTCTAAATGCTTATAGGTATATGTTAGACAACCCAGAAAAGACATCTTTTAAACATGCTGCTATTGGTAAATTTCTCTATACTAATCTATTTAGGAGAACTACTTATGGCGAACTTTTTGAAAGTAAACACATGTCGCTAATAGGATTTGCAGAATTATTCATCGATGGAGTAATGTCCTTCGAAGACGTGTCCTCGATATCCTTTTTGAGATATGAAGTATTGTCTAGAGAATTACTATTGTCTCTTAATAAATATTACGGAACAAATTTTCCGTATGGTACTAAATTCCTCTATATAGATATTAGACATGACGGTGTTCCCAGACATGGTGTTCTAGATAATAATGAAATACCTCCTTATAAACTTACCAGTACTGAAGCTAACTATACTGATGGGTTTACTAAAGGTAGTAATAGATTATCTCGAACATCTAGTTACAGTGACCACATTTATCAGCAAGACAGTAATACAAAATATCAGATATTTACTGACTTAGCCAGATCTATAGATGGATATCGAGGTAGGGAATTGATAGGTGAAGAGCCTATCTCTAAACTTTGCGATTTCTTACTTTTAGCTTTCCTAGTTTTTGTGTCCGAGTGTCCATTTAAGTTAAAGCTAAGATCCGATATAAGAAACGCATTTATCGAAGAAGACTTATTAGAATATTTAGTAAGACCTATTTGGGATGATTTAGCATTCCAGGCATCAAGAGCCGAAGGTAGTAATGTAAATGTACTTAATGTATTTTAAATATATACTATTAATGTGTAGCACTATACATTAAAAAAATATATTTAGGATATACAAATCATGATTATTATCGTTTCATCAATTGTCTTAACATTCACTATGTTCAGCATAGGTTTGTCATTAGACCTTTTGTAAAATATTTTAAGATTAATACAGGACTATGGATATCCATAGTCCTGTATTAGTCTATTCTGAACCTATTCTATCTTTTTAGGAAATCAAAATGAAATTCGAAATTTTAAGTGGATTTAGAGGGACTTCTAAAGACATTATTTTAGAGAGACTTTTATTTACTTCTAAAGATATTTCTAGAATTAAAGAAAAGTACCTAGCTTTAAATAAATACAGTATAGAGTCTATAAAACATCATCCTTATTACCAGACCAATGTTAATAAACATATTCCACTGACTCAAAAATCAATGGGTCAATAAAATCTTAACCAAGTTCTACGGAACAGAGCGTTCTGAAACGAAGCTGGTTAAGCAATCCACGTTAGGACACACACCTTTACAAAGAGACTTAACCTACCATGCAGAAGATTCATTCTTAGAGAATCTAAACTTTCTCAATATTTTTAGATGATCTTAGAGCCAGTATGGATGTAGTAGAGCGTATTGGTGGTAAAGGTTATACTGACGTATACAAAGATGATTTTTGATCAATTCCGATTAGAATTATTCTTATATGGTTTAGTTTTTAAAAGGCGAATATAAACTAGAGAAAGAAGACAATAATAAGTATCGTTTATACGACCTAATAGGTCTAGACTCTTCTGATATTCGTATCTTAATAGGTGATCAAGACAAACGAGCTTTAACATTAAAAATTCAAGTCTATTGAAGACAATATAGTCAATGTATACTTTCAAGGTAGGGTGATCAAGCCTCATTCAGTCAATATGGTTTTCAATACAGAATCCTTACGAGAAAGCTTTGTTAGAAACCTTAAAAAGATAAATTCATGTTTAAACTACATGATAAAAATATCCGTATCGATAAAGATTACAGAAAAACTATACTTAGGTAACACCTTTATCCGAGTGAGTACTTATCCTTTATCAAGAAAGATAATGTACTCTATGTGAAAAACCGTAACCGACGGTAGTATTCTAACCTATTCCTTCAGACTAGGTGAATTCAGAATAGAATCCACTAGTCACAAAGGCATTTTCCCGATCACTAAGATCATTCCAACAGTAAATCCTGAAGAAGCAATAGAACTCTATTGTGATCCTTCAGAAATCCCTTTATAAACCCATTCATTTAACACTTAAGGAGTATTTAACATGGGACGCGTAGTAGAAGAAGTATTGCCACGTTTTAGCGAAGAAGCAGGTGATGAACAACGTCATTACCCGCAAGAACAAGAAACAGAATCAGAGGAAGAGTAAATGAAGCATCGTCATTTTAAACTGAATCAAGTCAAAGCTCGTATTGAAGGTCGTAAAGCCCTTTATAAACGATTCCGTGTAGTAACAAAAGAGGAATTGAAAGAAAAATACGATATTGACTGGCCACCTAAAGGTGTAGTGGTAGTAGACGAAGATAACTTGACAGTAGACGCTCTGAAAGAGCGCAGTACAATTGTCTTGTCTAAAGAAGAAGCCGAAGCTGTTGAAGCAAATTTTGGTAAACCTAACGAACTGATGGATGAAAGTCATTGCTAAAGTAGAAGCAGGTGACTTTCCAGAAGGTGAAAAATCCTTTAAAAGGCATATTAGGTTAATTGACTAAATCAAAAATATCTCTAGAGTACCTCAAACAGTACTCTAGAGTATTAGGAGAGCAAAATGTTCTATATCTAAGAAGTTTAGAAAGAATACCAAATCCTATTCAACTTATTCTTTTAAGACTAAGAGAATAGGTGGTTTTAAGAGATACAACAAAACAGAAAGACTAAACAAAAGTCAGTATTGAGATTAAATTATTTTACTCAATTCTATAAGAGAGATGAAAAGTCTTTTTGAAGAGAGTAAAAGTGACTGGACTTACGATTGGGTAGATCACAGTAAACTCATGGATGAAAAACCAGAATTGAAGAGAGAAACTAGAAGAAGATACTAAAACTCTACAAAGTAATAGGTGATTTAAATGCAAAGCAAAAGACTGAAACTGAAGAGAGTTAGACTTTCTAAAAGAAGATCTCTTAATAGTTATATTGAGCAGTGATGGCTATTTATAAAAAGAGAAGCATTCAATGTAGATCTCAATAGCCCAACTTATCCTCGTGATTACATGTTAAGAGTAAAAGCTTCTTTAAAAGTATTAAAACCAAAAAGTAAAATTTGGGATGGATGGTGTAGCACGTAATCATCCACTCAAACTGATTTATTTAGACGAATATAAACGTCTACTCTAATACTAACTATTAAAGGAAATCATCATGAAATTAACATTAACTCAAACAGAATCATGAAAAGCTTTTTACAAGCTATCGATGACCATATCGAGAAAGATCTCAAATACAAATTTGAGAAAATGAAAGCTTTAAAACCATACAGTTTGAACAAGAAAGTACTGACGAGTACGAAAGTCTAGAAATTTGTCACGCGAATGTAATTCGAGTAAAAGAAAAGAAATCTTTCTTAAACAGAATTATAGAATTCAAAACTTATAATCTAGAAGAAGATTTCAATATCACTATTGGTTATTCTTCTATCCAAAACGATAAACTTAAACACTTAGCCAAGATAAGAGAAGACTTAGTAACCTATCTCTTATTTGCAGAAGGTGTATTCAAATACCGAGATGACGTAGAGGAATATACTGATTTTTGAATTTGATTACGATAAACTCATTCAGTTTATCCATTTGGTTCATTTTTACTTAGCGACACAACGTGAAGAGAATCCAAATGCTTTTAGATTATCGTAATCTAAATCGTGAATATTGTTATCGTTTAGATCACATGTTAGGTATTGATTTTAATGTGGCAATAATTAACGAAGCTTACGATGATTATTACTCGATTCAGATTTTATTGAAGGAGATAAGGTGGAGTACTTTATCTCCGTACCAAGTATTAAAGATAACTTTATTAAATTCAATATAGAACTTTAATGAGTTAGAAAGAAGTAATGATCGAAATACTAAAAGAGATTCGATTAAAAAGATTCACTACAAATTCTTCTTATTCGTAATTTATACTTAGTAAAATCTTCTAATAGACGTTATCTAAGTATTAAAGCTAAAGAATAAATCTATTCTTTATATTCGTTCTAGACAGAGGAGATGCATGAATCCGTTCTTTATACTCTCCGTTTAGATAACATTCAAGCAAGAACTGTTTCTAATGGAAATACTAAGGAAAGACCATTTCCAGAACTATATGTAACGAGTGGTGAAACCACTATTCGTATCAATTGTCACAATGGAAGAATTCCAACATGAAATTTCTTAAACTATTTTTGAGATCTGATTATGTATTGTAAACAACAAATCTTGTAAACAAGACATCTCAGTACCTTGACAAATCGCTCAGTATTTTTAAAAAGAACACAGTATATTCGATCGTTTTAAAAATCGATACGATTGAGTACAAGACTCATGTTAACGACGATGGGGAGAAAATCGACTATACAATAGCTCATTTACAGTGTAGATGACGAGCATGAGAGTCTATGGTTAGAAAATAAGGAATATAAAGAATGTGGCAAGTATTCGCCATATAACCGTGATACGATATTCTTTTATTAGCGATGGACGCTAAAAAGTTTTATTCTAAAAAATCTATTTAAACTAGATAATTTTTCTTTTAATGAGAAAGAAATAGAAATATTGACTCTAGCAGGATACTTCTTCCTCTTGGATATATTCTTTTCTGCACGAAGGATCAGTTAACCATGTAGATATTCCCTAACATGAAGCTATTTAGCAGAAATGAATGTTATGAATTGGGTTACATGATTAATCTACCTAGATTTAGTATTAGTGATTACCTACCTTCTTTTTAAAAATAACTAGTTTATCTTCGAAGTAGGATTAAGTGTTATCGAACCTAAAGAAATGGTAGGAACAGAAAGTAAGAATCCACTTGTTGATTACGTCACCCTTATACACTAAGGTTAACCTTTGAAGATGGAATAGATAAAGGTAATCTCAATGAAGAAAGGATGAGTTTATTATTTAGTGCTTTTAGATGGTAAAGTGGTTTCTACAGATACAAATCTGCGTGATTTATACTTTAATGCACATCAGTATCTAAGAATCTAATATCAAAGAAGAGAAACTAGTCAGTATTACTGTAGAGAAACATGGTGAGACTATTCGATATTTAGGTGGACTTTACAGTGGATTCTCTATAAGCACATCTAGAACAGAAGGCACCTATCCGACACTCCCATTTCCTAATACCAGAGTGTCAATAGGTGGACAAGATGTAGATCTAGCTTGCACTATGTCTGAAATAGAAACCGCTTTAGGTTTAAACTAGTAAAGGAACTATTATGAAATTTTCAGTATTTGACCAAACGCCTAATGACGCTACTAAAGAGAGCATGTTCTTAGGACAGTCTATTAACCTACAGCGATACGATCAATCTAAGTATCAGGTTTACAATGAGTTGTCCGAAAAACAAAAGTCTTTCTTCTGGCGTCCTGAAGAGATCGATCTGTCTAAAGATCGTATTGATTTCGAGAGTCTACCAGAACACGAAAAGCATATTTTCCTCCGTAATCTGGACTATCAATCGCTTTTGGATTCGGTCCAGGGACGTAGCCCAGCTATTGCCTTCTTGCCTTTGATCTCTATTCCTGAATTAGAACATTGGACACTATGGTGGACTAGTTTCGAGCTTATACATTCTTATTCTTACACGTACATTATGCGTAACGTACTGGTAAATCCTACCGAAGAGTTTGATAGTATTGTCGTAAATGAAGAAATCAAGAAACGTGCGGATGCTATTACACGCTACTACGATGACTTGATTGAGTATTCTCAATATTACAATCTTCTAGGAGAAGGTGAATTCAAGATCAGTAAACGAATTGACTGGTACGGTATACGATACATTCAAAACCATTACTGTATCTAAACGTGAACTGATGAAAAAGCTTTATCTTTGCATGTTTGTAGTGAATGTTTTAGAAGCTATTCGGTTTTACACATCTTTCGCCGCGAGCTTCAGTTTCGCCGAGCGTAAACTCATGGAAGGTAATGCTAAGATCATTAAACTCATCGCCCGTAAACTTCATTGCGGCTTCTATCAGTGATGATAGTCGAATAACTCTGCTAAACGGGGAAACTCTCAATGAGACAATCCCGTAGTAAAGACGTTTAAATTATTTTAAACTGACAAACTCTAACGACTATCGAAATCCTAATTTAAATTAGAGAGAGTAGAGTAGCGGACAATTGTTTAGTTCGCCAAACGCAGAGGGTCTGTATAGATTACAGATCGTGATATAGTCTGCTCCCAGTAGTGATATTGGGAAGGGTGTCTTTGCACACCGGCTATGATTAACGACCATAGTGGACAGCTCGGATGAAGCACTTCACCTAACTACTACTCAGCACATCATCAATACATTAGCTTCTGGAGCTGAAGGAAGTGAATGGAAAGAGATCGCTGAAGAAAACTAAAGAAGAATGTATTAACATCTTTAGAGAAGCAGCTCAACAAGAAAAGATTGGGCTAAGTACTTGTTTAAAGATGGTAGTATGATTAGCTTGAATGAAACTATTCTTTGCCAGTATATTGATTACATTACCAACTCACCGCATGAAAGCAGTAGGTTTAGAACCTATCTTCCCAAATGCAAATTCTAACTGATTCCTTGGATTAATACTTGGTTGACTTCGATAATGTACAAGTAGCACCACAAGAAGTAGAAATCTCTTCTACTTAGTAGGACAAGTAGATTCTGCTTTAGACAGGATGACTTAGCAGATATTGAATTGTAAAAGAATATAGAGTAGACTACTAGGTAGCCTAGTAGTCTATTTTATTTTTAATCTATATTATTATTAAAGTGAGTAGTAAGAAGAAGGCTACTATAAATAAAGCTTCTTTTATTTTAAACCGAAAGGAAAATCGAAATGACCGAATCACTAAACATGGTTAAAGTAGAAGTAAACTAGCTACAGTAATGGCAGAAATTATCTCTAGAAGGTAATACTTGAATACTCTTTGTACGATTCTTTATTTATCCGATGATGAAATAGAGAAACGTAAAAGTGAGACAACACACTCTCATGTTAAAACAAAAACTGTTTTAGTTAGGAGGGATTACCCACTCGATAAGCTGAAAGATTGGAGGATAAAGGATTCTGTATAGAAGTAGAAAGACTACTGAAGAAAAACAGTATTGAATTCTTCCCTGAATTTTTCGTAAACTACTTAAGAATCGAGAAAATAATCACTTAAAACGTGTTAAGATGCTGATCTTCAAACAGTTCTTAATGAGTTATTACGAACTGTCTATGAAGAAGCATTTAAAACAGTTTGTAGAAGATGTTCGTAGTGAATTACTTTCAGGATTACTTTAATCGATTTACCTGAAATGCCCATGTAAACAAACGTAAGTTTGCTGGACTACCTGTTTCTGATGCCAATGGTTTTAGAGACTACTTTCTCAAAACAGCAGTAGGAGAATTAAGTAGACTCGTTCCTGTTTTGTTACAGCAAAGAGCATCAATACAAAGTTTACGAGTCACAATTACCTGATGAAGAGTTAGAGAACATAAATCAGGGTTTCTGCATTGACTCACTCTAGACCATCAAGATGCTCAGTAGTCATCACGTTAAGCTAAACCACAGGCAATGACTATCCTGCCACTCAAGCATTGAAGCCAAATACTGGGAAGAAGAAACGAATAAGAATTACTTTAAGGTCATGAAGTACCGTAACTTAGGTAAGCTTATCCTCATCTTCTGAAAACAGTAGAAGCAAGTTTTGAAAATGTTAACTTGCAAACCACTTTAATCTAATGAACAGTAGGAGGTGGTACTTCACTTTTATTTTTACTTAACCAACATATAAAGGAAATGTAGACATGAATACAAAAGGCTTAAATGTTAAATATAATTATACTTTATTAGGTATTCCACCTATCCCTGAGTACGATTTGATTGAAAACCTTCTTTGAACGTGTAGGACTATATGAAAAAGCAATAGGTATTTACGAATTTGATTTCACGATAAAGAAGGAGATTTCACAATTCTCTATTAATCTTAAGAATGTCTATACGGACTATAGAAAAATGGAGCTGAACGATCTCTCATTTACTTTGTCACGATGGATAAGATTGTACTCAAAGATACTTGGATCTTAAGAAGAGTCGTTAACAGTAGTAGCTTTGGTTTATCTGGTGAAAGTATTAACCAGTATATTACAGACTTGAAAAAGAAAGCATTTCATTTTCTTCTAGATCTAGCCCTAAGAGAAATAGAATTAATCAATATAAACAATGATCATTTCTTTTTATCGAACAAATTGAAAACAATTTGAAATCAACCAAAAAGAAAGATCTAGCTGGGTCACTTGGGTTAAGATACTGGTAACTTCTTTATCAGCTTCCTAGCTTCTTCAACATGGGAATATCAATAATCCTGTAACTCAGCAACGCAATATCGTTAAAGGTCTGTTTGGAGAACCTACTCTTAAAACAACCCTCTCGACTGCTTGTTAGTTTCGATCATTGTAATGCTCAGTTACAGATAGATATAGAGAATCTTGATTCAAATACCGGTGATTACATATTACAGGATTTAGAAGTCATTAAAAAGAGAAAGGAAAATTTATTCCTATCTTTACAGACAATAGCATCTACGTAGAGCCAGACATTACTAAGCTTGGAGGCTATAATATCCTTAATATCGGAAACGAAACAATCTATTTAACTGATAGTTTCATTATCGGATCAATAGAGTGGGTATCTCTATTTGAAAAATCTAAATTAACTGTAGCTGGTGTAGAAAAAGATTCTGAATATTAGTCCTAGCGAATTAAAGGCTACAAATTAACCTATGCTATAATGACTAAATAGGAGATTAAAGATGTTCAAAACCATATCAGATTTTCCCTATGTATTTACATGGAGAATTATTCAGACTGAATCCTCTTAATCAATTTCTGATTAAGAAATACCCTAGAGAAGAAGACAATAGTTTTCTATCAAGATATTGGTAGTTTATCTTTTCGCTAAATACATTCTTAAAGACGATACTTACTTGGATAATGTAGTACCTATAGTCGCAACACCTGAGGAATTCTATAAGTTTCCTAATCCAAGTATCAGTAGCTGTTTTAACGAATGGTTAGAAATGTATAAGAAAGATCGAGTATTTAAATCGACTTTCAACATGGATAGTATTCCAGGTGTTTCAGAACCTATTTCTATTGAAGTGAAACCTATTCCTGAAGATGCCGTTATTGCATTTACTGGAATATTAGAGCGACTCAATAAAGATGGTTTTGTCGATCCGAAAGATATTGAATAGGGGCTATTATGCGCGTGTATAAAGACATATTGGAAAAGTCTCGTGTAGACGAGATTGTTGAAAAATTTGAAAGCTACAGTATTGTCAACATGGCTTTAGAAGAGGAAGACGAAGCAGGCATCTATCTTTATATAGAGTTTACTAAAGAAATACTGGCTTTCGATACTGAAAACCAAGAGTATGTACAAACAGAAGCTTGGACAATCTAAGTGAAGGAGAAGTTTGAATTCTATCCCTGACGATTTGAGACTGATTGCAGAATTTTAAAGAGAGGCTATATGTTACTAAAACTCGCTAAAGTAGATAAGGCATTAGTTCCCGGTGACGCAATGGCATTTATTGAAGTCATCAAGGAAGTAAGAGGTTATACTTTAAATGACATTTACGTCCCGCCAGAGAAAATGATAAAGTCGATCCACCCAACCAGCAAGATTTCTCGAGAGTGGTTGAGTCGATTGAAACTAAGGAAAACCAGTAAACATTTTTAGCTTAAAAGCGTCTCGTGATTTAACCGAGAATAAAGACTTGGCTTATCTGAAGAAAGTACTAGAGAATGTAAATGTTCCTGATACTGAGGAAGAAACAGAATTAAAGAAATTCCTCTGTTTCTTCTATCAGTTAGATGAACGTGAATTCGATATATTCATTGCATTAGCATACGCATTGTATCGAAAGAATAGAGCATTATCGTACCACGCAGATAAGCGAAACAACAAACTCCTATTGTAGATCAGTGCAGAATAGAGATACCCTTCGACAAGGCATCTCTATGTTTTATTTTAACTATATACTATTTAGGTGAGTACTTCAACCCTTTTTAAAAAGGAAATCAAAAATGTCATCAAATATTGATAATCAAATGGATCAAGAGTTCTACAATGATTTAGCTAACTCTGTAGAAATCTTTCTTAAAGAAAATAATGCTAAGTGGAATATGGACTATCACGCTATGCGTGAATACAAAGGCGAAGAAGAAGTCTCTAAATCAAATATAAAAAGTTATATACAGCAGAACTGACTGTAGACCACTCATGAGACATGGGCTAACTTCTATAACTTTTATGTCTTTTAGCTTCTGTGGCTCTATCTGCCAGTAATAAGGAAGACCACTTCTTTAAAGAGATACGAAATCATATCCCTATTGAGATAGTAGGTGATAGCGATTTAACGTATAATCGAATCACTAAACTGATTGCTGAATTTGGTTTTGTAGATGAATTGAAAATCAAACATACCTACAAAATCGTCATCAATTTTGAGAAAGGTCAATAATGTCTAAGTCCAAGAAATTCTACGCAGATACACCTAAAGCTCGTTTCATCCCATGAGGAGATGGTAGTGACATGTGTCTGTATCTTAAACCTATTTACCTGAAGTCTAAGAATACCCGTAGGAAAAGTATTCTAACGAGAAATAAAGTAAAACGAGATATGAAAAAGAATGGTGGGGTTTTTATCAGATGTTGAACCTAAATTACAACAAAAGGCTATTCGATTGGGAGACTTGAACAAATACGTTCAGGTCTTTACCCCTACTTTGTCACAGCCTTTAGCACAATACTATACCGATGTAGTAAAACCATTTAAACCAAGAAGTCCAATTGAAAACCATTGCTAATCTTTGATTAATCGTTTACGTGAAGTAAAAGGTAATCATTACTACATGGTGCAATATTGCAAGAAATCATTAATGAGAAACCATTAGGTTATCTCTTAGGACTTTTGAAAGGCATTCATTCTCCTAAGACAGAAGAAGAGAAAGAATTAAAACGATTCGTTCTTTTTCTTGTATCAAATAGGAAATGAAGAAATCTATCAAGAGTTTCTAAGAGAAGCTTTACATTAATTAAATGCAAAACATAACGACAATCCTCTACTCCTGTGCCAGCAGGAGTAGAGGGTGGTATGCCGTATAAAAAGAACTGGATAAGAAGAATCTTATCTAAGCTCTTTAAATCGTAACTGCTTTCACAAGCAAATCATGTTACAGAAAGGAGGTGAAACATGTGGATCGAAGTTACCGAATCCAAATTCTCCAAATAAAGGAAGCAATGGGCACGATAACTAGAGAGAAAAGTGACTTGTTAAAAGCATTATTACATGCCGAATATCAGTCATTAGATTCTTGGGTTAACGACCATTATTACCATTACTAAGTAGTAGCTAGTAAGAATAAGAAAGACAGTGTTCCAAGCATTGTCTCTTTCTTTTTCCTTTCATAATAGAAAAAGAAGCTAAAGAATAAATCCTTAACTTCTACTTTACAACCTACAAGCTCCGCCTGCACAACCATCATCTAGACTATCTTGAGTGTCATCCGCACCATCATTCGTGTGGTGATAATACAGAGTCTTCACACCCCATTTATAAGCTCAGCATGAGTTCTTGAAGCATCAGCTTTCATCGGTACTTTCACCATTAGGCAAAGCAGTAGGATTATAACGAGTATTGGTCGAAATAGCCTGATCCATGAATTTCTGAATAATAGCAACAATCTTTCAAGAAACCTTGGTTGTTATTGTCATCCCAAAGGTATTCGTATTGACCTTTCAATCGTTCGTATTCAGGTACAATTTGTTTCAGAATACCATCTTTAGAAGCTTTTAACCGTTAAAGGACTTCTAGGAATGTCAATACCATTAGTAGCATTACTTACTTGAGAACTACTTTCAGAAGGGAATTGAGTAGAGAGTAGCATTACGTAAACCAAACTCTTGAATCTCTTTCTAAAGATTCCCAATCGTATTGCAAGCTAAATGGATGCGAAAGCATCAATGTCTTTCTTATAGGTATCAATAGGCAAAATACCTTTAGCATACTTAGTATCTTTAAAGCTCAAACAAGCACCTTTTTCTTTAGACAATTGAACAGAAGACTTCAATAGATAATACGCAAAAGCCTCAAATGTTTGGGAGTCAATTCCAAACCAAGAACCATCGATAACTCGTTTACCATTTTTAGCAAATAGTAAGCAAAAGTTAATGACACCAATACCCTAATGAACGATAAAGTTCAGTGGCTCGTTTTAGCCGTAGTACAGGATAATTTCTGATAAGTTAATCAATTCATCCAAGGAACGAGACCAAAAGATCACAACTTTCTTCTAAGTCTTCTAACTCTTAATCTACCTAAGTTTACCCCTGCTAAAGTACAGAGAAATCAAAACTCTTCATCATTAATGTTCTCTAAAGGCTTAGTAGGCAAGGTGATCTCCAGGCACTGCCCAGTTAGTAGCCAATAAATACAACTTAAGTGACGTTTAGGTTCAGTGAAACAATAAGTTTCCCGTCAAACTCTGCCTAACCAACTGCACCACGCTCTACTTGTTCGTAATGAGCAGAATTTTCGTTGAATGTCTCGTTTACTTATTTTTAAGACGGTTAAGTTCTAGACCAACATCAAGAAGTTTTTGAGCATGGTAAGAATTAATCAAAAGTCTCCATTTCGCTTGACAGTAATACTCTTTCTTACCTCCTTTGCCGTCAGGCATCGGTCGACACTCTTCTTCACCAAAATTAAGTATCTTAGCAGTAGCACCCATTGTTTCCAACATCGAGCGTACTTCTTTCAAGAATTCTAGATTTGTAGAAGCGGCTGCACAATGACTTCGCTATCATCATTTCGATGAACACAACCATCACTCATCCAGCCATCCGGCTAACCATTTTTAATTTACTAGAAAGAGAATAACTAGCATCGGGAACAAAAATCTTGCTTCTCAAACCATGGATTCTAATTTCAATTCTTTTCAGAATTATCCTGTTAGAAAGTTCTTTGTTGTCTGACTGATGTAATACCACTGGTGCTTTTCAGTAATAACATCTAGCAAAGCTTTCTTTATCCCCATACAAGTCAATTCTGGTCACGTTACTACTAATGGTACAAACATCTGCAGAAGCAAAAACCTCGAGTGCATACGCGTTATCTAGATTAACACCACCATCGACATACAGGCACAATCACCACGAATCAAGTTTATCACCTTCTTTAAGGTCGAGAGCCCTTTACTTCTTTTTGTTCACTCACGTTTATCTACGATATAGAACCTATGGTAAGGTGTACATTTCAAGAATCGATGATTATTAGTGTGTACGTAAATCAATTCAGAGCTACTATACTGGTTAACATTACATCTACATCAGACCACTCATTCAGCTTATTCCATACATTTTGTTTAGTACCAGCTACATCACGGATAAAATACATAACCTTTATCAGTAAGGATTTCAGTATTACCAGCTACGCAGAGGTGTGCTGCTCATGTGATCGGAGCGACTTTCATCGTGAATGAAGAATGAGTATTACAATGGTCTCACACTCATGATGTAACACGACCAGTATTAGCTCGTTCAGACATCAACAAGCCAAACAAGTCACGAGCTGGAATTTCTTTTAGGAATTAAAGGATGACTCCTCAGCTTCAGCATAAGAGTTTTTCAAACAACTCTTGTGATCATTAAAGAAAGCATCGTACGTGCCTTCTACAGAGTGTGGTAGAGAACAGCAATGTCTTTGTCTTTAAT
>BNJS01002043.1_pt1 | contig 92055 bp, 120 predicted proteins | sample 8540461 | NCBI WGS metagenome assembly BNJS01 (sample SAMD00202454, study PRJDB9452) | human saliva metagenome | isolation source: human saliva | place: Japan | reverse complement strand
AATCAAAGCTACCTTCGGGTAGCTTTTTTTATTCTTTGAATGCTTTCAAAATCGTTCTCCCTGATGATAAATTTGATGAACATTAAAACGCTTGCATAAGTACAGAAAAAAGGTATAATATAGGTGAAAATAAAAATTAAGGAGAATCAAATGATTTTTAAACGTTCAAACGGAGAATTCCGTGAAACTGATCGAGTGACTCGTTTCAAGTTGATCAAGTCAGGTAAGAACTGGTTGCGTGCGGCCACTTCAAACTTTGGTTTGCTCAAAGTGATCCGAGGTCAAGTCGAAGAGACTGTTGTTGCTGAGGTTCGTGAAGACGCTGTTTCTGCTAAGAGCCGTCACCTCTTAAAAGGGATCGTAGTAGCAACGGCCCTTTTAAGTGCTACTACAGTTGCAACTACTACGTTTGCGGATGAAGTAGGGAACGAAGTCGTTTCTTCCTCTGCAACAGTGAGTGCTCCATCCGTTTCACCTGAAGCAGCTCCATTGACTGAAGAAGGTTCGAAAGAAGTCTCAGTCCCTCAAAATGAAACTGCTACAGAAACAAAAGCTCAAGCAGCAAGTTCATCCCAAGTGGTCGAAAGTGCTGTAGCATCGGATGATAAAGCAATCTTGGAACAAAATGCTTCTGAAGCAGCTTTATTGAATCAAATAGCAGAAAAATATGCTTCCAACCATCAAAATGAAGAGCAGAAAGCTGCTATCAAAGAGGCTGTTGCAAAAGTTCAAGCTGAATTGCCAACAAAAGAAGCTTCGAGCAATTCTGAAGTAAAACCACAATCATATGCTGAACAACGAGAACGCTTGAACAAGTCAGTAGATGATATGATGGCAACCTTGAAGGATGCAGGTTTCAATGGAAATACAACTGTTAATGGTGCTCCAGCAGTAGCTGCACAGTTGGCTCCAATCTCAACAAGCACTACTGGTAGCGTCGATACTAACCCAGTTATTTCAAATGCGAATGGTGCAACGATTGAAGATGCAGCTTTCAATAAATCTGGTTACGCTTTGGATCCAAATGCTGATCGCTATACTTTTGGTGTATGGCAATTCCTTAAAACAGATCACGCTACTGGAGCTAAAACAAACTTTGATTACTACGCTACTCTTGCAGTAGACCGTTCAGCCATCACTGGTAGCCTTTCAGCTAATCCAGATGTTTACTTGCGTATTGTGAAGAAATCTGATGGTACAGAAGCTTATACACGTACTATTCATGCTGGAGAAAGCAATATCTCTCTTCCAAGCTACATCACAAACAATAACTCTGATGTAACCAATACTTTGACTTACACAGGTGCTAACGGAACTGATCCAGGTAACGTAACCTTCTCATTGGTCAACGCGAACCTTGAGTACGAAACACTTCAAATTCGTGATACCAACTACCCAGGTAACGAAAATGAAGATAAACCAAACGTTCAAACTTCTGTTCCTTATGCGAAAGCTGATCAAACAACTTACTATAAAGTTGTTGACAGTAGCAAGTACACAGAAGGTCAACCATACAAACCAACTGGAAATGAAACAGTTCTTGCAAGCTATACTCAAACTGGTCTTGCAGGTCAACAATTCACAGCTTCAGGAAACCGTAATATTGAGGGGTACAAACAAGTTCCAGCAACAACAGACTCAACTCAAAAAACATCAGGTATCCTTGGTAAGGGTGTTGTTGGTCAAACTGGTCGAACTTCAAGGTGGAGCAAACCACTACTACGTAAAACGTATCTCTGAAATCGTTGATACTGATGGCTCAACTGTAACGAAATTCTACGCCCTTGATCCATCTCAAGTGAACAATTTTGCTACATCTGATATTGGTACTGAAGATGTGTCTAAGTACACACTCATCTACACAAGTAAAGTTAACAAGGCTGGTGAAGAGTGGAAGGCTGACGAGACAAAAGTTACAAAAGTAAACAGTAAAAATGGGGACTACTATCTGGAAGTTAATGAATCTGCTGGAAGCAAATCCCTCATTATCACTGGTTGGTCGTCTGCTACTGAGACAGATACTTATAAACAAATGGACGGAACTTTGCACACTTATCCACGTCCATTCAAAGGTGCTCCAAGTACTTCACTGACACCTGCCGGAGCTGGTAATAACAGTTACAATGTCATTGCTGGTAAAGTTCCAGAAATCCAAGCAGAAGGATCTGTTGCGGATGACCCAACAGCACCAAACGGAAAAGTGTACTCTACTTTGAAGGGTTATGTATCATTCTCTAATAACTACTCAATTCCAACTGCGATTAAACCATCGACGGATGTAAATTATTACTTTGTTAAGTCAGATGAAAAAGGAAGTGTTTACGTTCACTATAAAGATACTGAAGGAACAACCCTTAAAAATTCTGTAACTGACGAAGATCAACAGCCAGTTAACAAACACTATGACACAGTCGTGGATAACCGCCCACAAGAAATTGAATTCCAAGGCAAGACCTATGAATTGGTACCGGCAGGTACTTACACAGTAGGTGAAGTAGATGACCAAGGACACCTCAAGTCTTCTGATCCTACAACTGGAGAAGTTGCTAAGGATAATCAGAATGTCACCTACATCTACAAATTGAAAGAAGAACCTAAGGGTAATGTCTATGTTCACTATAAAGATACTGAAGGCAATACTATCAAAGATTCAGTAAAAGATGAAGATGAACAACCAATCGATAAAGATTACGATACAGTAGTAGACAACCGTCCAAAAGAAATCGAAAAAGACGGCAAGACCTATGAATTGGTACCGGCAGGTACTTACACAGTAGGTGAAGTTGATGACAAAGGACACCTTACATCATCAGATCCAACAACTGGTAAAGTAGCTGAAAAAGATAAGAATGTAACATACATCTACAAACTTAAAGAGGAGCCAGCACAACCTAAGGGTAATGTTTATGTTCACTATAAAGATACTGAGGGCAATACTATCAAAGATTCAGTAAAAGATGAAGATGAACAACCAATCGATAAAGATTACGATACAGTAGTAGACAACCGTCCAAAAGAAATCGAAAAAGACGGTAAGACTTATGAATTGGTACCAGCGGGTAACTACACAGTAGGTGAAGTTGATGACAAAGGACACCTTACATCATCAGATCCAACAACTGGTAAAGTAGCTGAAAAAGATAAGAATGTAACATACATCTACAAACTTAAAGAGGAGCCAGCACAACCTAAGGGTAATGTTTATGTTCACTATAAAGATACTGAAGGCAATACTATCAAAGATTCAGTAAAAGATGAAGATGAACAACCAATCGATAAAGATTACGATACAGTAGTAGACAACCGTCCAAAAGAAATCGAAAAAGACGGTAAGACTTATGAATTGGTACCAGCGGGTAACTACACAGTAGGTGAAGTTGATGACAAAGGACACCTTACATCATCAGATCCAACAACTGGTAAAGTAGCTGAAAAAGATAAGAATGTTACATATATCTACAAGCTTAAAGAAGAGCCAGCTGAGCCGAAGAAGGGTGAAGTCATCATCACATACGTAGACGAAAATGGTAAGGAAATCGAAAAACCTCGTCAAGATACACCAAATTCTCCATATGACACACCATATAACACCACTGAGGAAGGTGAGAAACCAAATACTATCAAGACACCAGATGGTAAGACCTATAAGATCGTACCGAAAGGGGACTACCCAGTAGGTAAAGTTGACGAAGATGGACACTTGGAATCATCTGATCCAGTTAAAGGTAAAGTTGACAAACCAAAATCAACCATCACTTACGTCTATAAAGAAGTGAAGGGTAATGTCTATGTACACTACGTTGATACAGAAGGCAAGACCATCAAGTCAGATGTGACCGACGAAAAAGCTCAACCAGTGGATAAAGACTATGACACAGTGGTAGACAACCGTCCACAAGAGATTGAATTCGAAGGTAAGACTTACGAATTGGTACCAGCTGGTAACTACACAGTTGGTGAAGTAGATGACCAAGGTCACCTCAAGTCAACAGACCCAACAAAAGGTAAAGTGATCGAAGGCGATAAGAACGTCACCTATGTATACAAACTGAAGGAAACACCAGCTGAACCTAAGAAGGGTGAAGTTGTCATCACTTACGTGGACGAAAATGGTAAGGAAATCGAAAAACCTCGTCAAGATACACCAAACTCACCATATGACACACCATATAATACCACTGAGGAAGGTGAAAAACCGAATACTATCAAGACACCAGATGGTAAGACCTATAAGATCGTACCAAAAGGTGACTACCCAGTAGGTAAAGTTGACGAAGATGGACACTTGGAATCATCTGATCCAGTTAAAGGTAAAGTTGACAAACCAAAATCAACCATCACTTACGTCTATAAAGAAGTGAAGGGTAACGTTTATGTTCACTATGTAGATACAGAAGGCAAGAAAATCAAGGAAGATGTAACTGACGAAGAAGCTCAACCAGTAGACAAAGACTATGACACACAAGATCGTCGTCCACAGGAGATTGAATTCGAAGGTAAGACTTACGAATTGGTACCATCTGGTAACTACACAGTAGGTGAAGTTGATAAAGATAGTCACTTGAAGTCAACAGATCCAACAACTGGTAAAGTGATTGAAGGCGATAAGAATGTCACTTATGTTTACAAACTTAAAGAAACTCCAGACAAGCCTGTAGAACCAACTCCAGACAAACCTGTAGAGCCAACTCCAGACAAGCCTGTAGAGCCAACTCCAGACAAGCCTGTAGAGCCAACTCCAGACAAGCCTGTAGAACCAACTCCAGACAAGCCTGTAGAACCAACTCCAGATAAGCCTGTAGAGCCAACTCCAGACAAGCCTGTAGAACCAACTCCAGACAAGCCTGTAGAACCAACTCCAGACAAGCCTGTAGAGCCAACTCCAGACAAGCCTGTAGAACCAACTCCAGACAAGCCTGTAGAGCCAACTCCAGATAAGCCTGTAGAACCAACACCAGATAAACCAGTGAATCCAACACCAGATAAACCAGTGGACCCAACACCAGATAAACCAGTGGACCCAACACCAGGTAAACCAGTGGACCCAACACCAGGTAAACCGGTGGATCCAACACCAGGTAAACCAGTGGACCCAACACCAGGTAAACCGGTCGATCCAACACCAGGTAAACCGGTGGATCCAACACCAGATAAACCAGTGGATCCAACACCAGGTAAACCAGTGGATCCAACACCAGGTAAACCAGTGAATCCAACACCAGGTAAACCAGTGGACCCAACACCAGGTAAAGGGCAACTTCCAAATACTGGTGAAACTACATCTGTAGGATCAACTGTACTCGGACTAGTTGCAGGCCTTGTAGGATTCGTGGCATTTGGTCGTCGAAAAAAAGAAGACGAAAAATAATTCTTCTTTCTTTGGTGAAAGATTGATTTTGCTGAATTCCAAATAGCAAGGTCTACTCGATGACTAGAAAAGGTTTTATGGCCTTGAAAAAGGGGATGATGCATCCCCTTTTTTAGACCAGTCAATCACTTTAGTTATCACAATGAGATTTTTATAATAGGAGCCTCAAGTTCTAAACAGGTTGAAAGCTACAACCTGTTTGTCTCAAGAGGCTCTTTTTGATAGGTAAGAAAGTTATACAACTTCATTAATTTGGAATGTGGAAAGGAAGTTCTACTTTTGGGGGAATCACCTATCCATACGAGCTGGCATACTCAGAAATGGTCAATAGAAAAGTATGAGGTAAAATAATCGATTTTAAGACGACAAGATAAAATTTTTTTGATAGATATCACTATATAAAAAACGCTTTTTGTGGTAAAATAATACAGATCATAAAAGGAGTGACAAAATGGTAGAACCTAAGTATAAACGTATTTTAATTAAGTTATCAGGTGAAGCGTTAGCCGGTGAACGGGGTGTCGGAATTGATATCAAAACGGTTCAAAAGATGGCCCTTGAAATCAAAGAAGTTCATGACCTTGGAATTGAAATTGCTCTCGTTATCGGTGGAGGAAATCTCTGGCGTGGAGAACCTGCGGCGGAAGCAGGTATGGATCGCGTTCAAGCAGATTACACTGGAATGCTTGGAACAGTTATGAATGCCTTGGTGATGGCGGATTCTCTTCAACAGGTTGGAGTAGATACGCGTGTCCAAACAGCGATTGCCATGCAACAAGTCGCTGAGCCTTATATCCGTGGTCGCGCCCTTCGTCACTTGGAAAAAGAGCGTATTGTTATCTTTGGTGCAGGCATTGGTTCTCCATACTTCTCAACGGATACAACGGCTGCTCTTCGTGCCGCTGAAATTGAAGCAGACGCAATCTTGATGGCTAAGAATGGTGTTGACGGCGTTTATAATGCTGATCCAAAGAAAGACAAGACAGCTGTGAAGTTTGAAGAATTAACTCACCGTGATGTCATCAACAAAGGCCTTCGTATCATGGATTCGACAGCATCGACCATCTCAATGGACAATGATATTGACTTAGTCGTTTTCAACATGAATGAGCCAGGTAACATCAAACGCGTTGTCTTTGGAGAAAATATCGGTACTACCGTTTCTAATAATGTAGAAAAATAAGGAAGTTAGAGGAATAAAATGGCAAATCCAATCGTAGAAAAAGCTAAAGAAAGAATGTCTCAGTCTCACCAAAGTTTGGGACGTGAATTTGGAAGTATCCGGGCAGGTCGTGCAAACGCAAGTCTCTTGGACCGTATCTATGTTCAATATTACGGAGTTGATACTCCATTGAATCAAATCGCATCTATCACGATTCCAGAAGCCCGTGTGATGTTGATCACGCCTTTTGACAAGTCTTCATTGAAAGATATTGAGCACGCTTTGAATGCTTCTGACCTTGGTATTACTCCGGCTAACGATGGTTCGGTCATTCGCTTGGTCATCCCAGCTTTGACAGAAGAAACTCGTCGTGACTTGGCCAAAGAAGTGAAAAAGTTGGTGAAAATGCTAAGGTAGCGATCCGTAACATCCGCCGTGATGCGATGGATGAAGCTAAGAAGCAAGAAAAAGCAAAAGAAATCACTGAAGATGAATTGAAGGGTCTTGAAAAAGAAATCCAAAAAGTAACGGATGATGCTGTGAAACATATCGATGAAATGACAGCTCACAAAGAAAAAGAATTGCTTGAAGTCTAATCATTTCCAGCAGTTTACAGAGGAAATGAACTCAGTTGGCACTGCTGGCTGGGTTTTATTTCCATTAAGGGGCTATTGATCATCATTAGCCAGAAAGAAGGAAGAAATGAATACCAATCTCGCACATGATATCGTGGGCCTTGTTACGGATGAGAATGACCGTTTTTACTTTGTCCAAAAGGATGGGCAAACCTATGCCTTGGACAAGTCTGAAGGAGAGCGTGCTCTTGGAGAGTCTGTCAAGGGCTTTGCCTATACGGATATGAAGCAACGTTTGCGCCTGACCACACTTGAAGTCACTGCTCGTCGGAACCAATTTGGCTGGGGGACAGTGACAGAAGTTCGTAAGGACCTGGGCGTTTTTGTCGATACTGGTCTACCAGACAAGGAGATTGTCGTCTCTCTGGATATTTTGCCAGAGATCAAGGAACTATGGCCTAAAAAAGGGGATAAACTCTTTGTCCGCCTAGAAGTCGATAAAAAAGACCGGATTTGGGGTGTCTTGGCCTACCAAGAAGACTTCCAACGGATTGCTCGTCCAGCCTACAACAATATGCAGAATCAGAACTGGCCGGCTATCGTCTATCGCTTAAAACTTTCAGGGACCTTTGTTTACTTACCTGAGAACAATATGTTAGGCTTTATCCATCCAAGTGAGCGCTATGCAGAACCTCGTTTGGGACAAGTCCTAGATGCCCGGGTTATTGGTTTCCGAGAGGTGGATCGGACCTTGAATTTATCCTTGAAGCCACGCTCGTTTGAAATGCTGGAAAACGATGCACAGATGATTTTGGCATATTTAGAAAACAACGGAGGCTTTATGACCTTGAATGATAAGTCCTCCCCAGAAGAGATTAAGGCAACCTTTGGCATTTCCAAGGGGCAGTTCAAAAAAGCTCTGGGAGGCTTGATGAAAGCAGGGAAAATCACACAGGATGCCTTTGGTACAGAATTAAAATAAGAGGAGTCCTATGCGAAAATCATTTTATACTTGGTTGATGACAGAGCGCAATCCCAAAAGCAATGCTCCCAAGGCTCTTCTGGCTGATTTGGCCTTTCATGAGACAGCCTTTCCAAAGCATACAGATGATTTTGATGAAGTCAGTCGCTTTCTGGAAGAGCATGCCAGTTTCTCCTTTAATCTAGGAGATTTTGATGCAATTTGGGAAGAATACCTAGGTCATTAAGTACAAGAGAATCAAAGTGGGCCGGGGATGGTCAATTCTCGGCCTCTTTGTTATAATAGAGAAACTTACAGAAATAGAGAGGTTCTTTATTTGAAAGAACATTCAATTGATATTCAATTAAGTCATCCAGATGATCTCTTCCACCTATTTGGATCCAATGAACGTCACTTGCGTTTGATGGAGCAGGAGTTGGATGTGATCATCCATGCCCGAACAGAAATTGTCCAGGTCATCGGTCAAGAAGAAGATTGTGAAAAAGCCAGACAAGTTATTGAGGCTTTGCTTATCTTGGTGAATCGTGGCATGACTATCGGGACGCCGGATGTTGTAACAGCTATTCAAATGGTTCGTAATGATGAGTTGGATAAGTTCGTGGCCTTGTATGAAGAAGAAATCATCAAGGATAGCTACGGCAAGCCCATTCGGGTCAAAACGCTAGGTCAAAAGATTTATGTAGATAGTGTCAAGCACCATGATGTGACCTTCGGGATTGGACCAGCAGGGACTGGGAAGACCTTCTTGGCAGTAACTTTGGCCGTGACCGCCCTCAAGCGTGGTCAAGTCAAGCGCATTATTTTGACTCGCCCAGCCGTGGAAGCAGGAGAGAGCCTTGGTTTCCTTCCAGGGGATCTCAAGGAAAAGGTAGACCCTTATCTACGTCCAGTCTATGATGCCCTCTATCAAATCTTGGGCAAGGACCAGACCACTCGGATGATGGAGCGGGAGATTATTGAGATAGCTCCCTTAGCTTATATGCGGGGCCGGACCTTGGATGATGCTTTTGTCATTCTCGATGAAGCGCAAAATACAACCATCATGCAGATGAAGATGTTCTTGACCCGTCTTGGTTTTAACTCCGAGATGATTGTCAATGGAGACACTAGCCAGATTGACCTCCCTCGAAATGTCAAATCCGGTTTGATTGATGCTCAGGAGAAATTAAAAATATTTCTCAAATTGACTTTGTGCATTTCTCTGCCAAGGATGTCGTTCGCCATCCGGTAGTTGCCGAAATTATCCGGGCCTATGAGCCCATTCCGAATCCAGTCCTCAAAGAAAAACTGGATGTGGAAGAAGAAGCAGAATAAAAAAGGGAGTGGGAAAGAACTCAGACTAATTAAAAAGAGTTCGTTTTCCCACCCCCGCACAGTTGATTAGGTCGTCTTTGGAGCTTTAAAAGCGAACAAAGATGCCAATCAACCACTGCGTCATGTAGTTATTACTATCATACAACGAAGGCTGGACACGTTTTGCCCAGCCTTTTAAATATTAGAAATTAAACCAATTCATCAATTGGTGTGAAGTTGCGTTCTAGACCTTCTGCAACTGGTTGGCTTGTGATATGGCCTTGGTAAGTAGTAACACCTTGGCGCAAGCCTTCATCAAGGGCGATGGCCTTGTGGAAACCTTTGTCAGCCAAAGCTTCGACATAAGGTAGGGTCACGTTGGTGAGGGCGATGGTAGAAGTGCGAGCGACAGCCCCTGGGATATTGGCAACGGCATAGTGGAGCACACCATGTTTTTCGTAAACAGGCTCCGTATGAGTAGTGACACGGTCTGCTGTTTCAATAACCCCACCTTGGTCCACAGCTACGTCCACGATGACAGAACCGGGACGCATTTGTTTGACCATATCGTCTGTCACTAATTTAGGAGCTTTAGCTCCAGGGATCAAGACAGCCCCGATAACAACATCGGCATCACGAACACTGGCTTCAATGTTAAATGGATTGGACATGAGGGTTTGGATTTGATGACCAAAGACATCTTCCAGAACAGCCAAACGTTTAGCGCTGATATCTAAGATGGTCACTTGGGCACCGAGTCCAAGGGCGATACGAGCTGCGTGGGTTCCAACGACTCCACCACCGATGATGGTAACTTTCCCTTTAGGAACACCAGGTACCCCACCTAGGAGGACGCCAGATCCACCTTCTTGTTTAGTGAGGAAGTGAGCCCCGATTTGCACCGCCATTCGTCCAGCAACCTCACTCATTGGCACCAAGAGAGGCAATTGTCCTTCAAGGTCTCGTACAGTCTCGTAAGCTACCCCAGTTGTCTTGGCAGTCACCATGGCATCAGCTAATTCAGGAGCAGCAGCCATGTGCAAGTAGGTGAAGAGCAAGAGGTCTTCACGAAGGAAGTCGTATTCTTCAGCGAGGGGTTCTTTGACCTTGACCACCAATTCAGCTGCCCAAGCTTCTGCAGCAGTTGCAACGATAGTTGCTCCTTGTTTGGCGTAATCTTCATCGCCAAAGCCAGAACCAAGTCCAGCATTTGTTTCTACCAAAACTTGATGGCCTTTCTTCACCAAGCTTTGTACACCTGCAGGGGTCAAGCCGACCCGATTTTCATTGTTTTTAATTTCTTTTGGGATACCGATTAACATGATCATTTCTCCTTGCTTAGATATGGGTGTAAAAAGGCCATTGGTGTGAGATTCCTCTCCTAACTCAATGACCTTTTCACTCCTTATCCAACTCTTTTAATTGATTGTTTTTATTTTATAGAAAAGTGGGTTAAAAAGCAAGAAAAAATTGAAGTTTCTTTCCTCAAGAAAGTATGGGAAACGAATGGGGGATGAACCAGCTCCTTGCCGCCCGTGATCAGGACAACCCAGCTTCTGGACGGGTGATGGCCAAATCAGGGATGCAATTTTCCCACGAAGAAGCTTATGCGATGCTAGACTTGCATGAAGAAGGGAGAATGGTGACGAGAGTCCATTATGTCCTTACTAAGGAAGAATATTTGGCAGAAAAATGAGTCAGGATATTGACAAAAGGCCTATCTCCATGATATAGTAGATAGGTACTGCTGGTTTAGCTCAGTCGGTAGAGCGCATCCATGGTAAGGATGAGGTCGCCGGTTCAATCCCGGCAACTAGCATAGAAGAAGAGAGAAGCATAGAGAGGATCTAGGCTTCTTTTTTGTGATTTAATTTCTGATTGAGTGCCTATTTATGGATCTTTTTTCAACAATCTTCAAAAAAACGTTGACAAGCACAGAAATCCGTGGTAAAGTTAGAACAACAAAGAGAAAGGAGAAAACCATCATGAACAAAGTAGATGTTTTGATGACACAATTGAATACACAGCTTCTCCAATCTCAGTTGAGTTCTATGTAAAAATTGAATGAAACCCAAGATGGAGGAGTCTGTCTTGGGTTTTTTTGTATGCATTTTTGCCTGCCTTAACTGAATTGGTGACAGGCATCAGAAGGCCCAAGTGTGGACTGAGTACGTACTCAGCTCCTTGCTTGGGTTTTTTCTGTGCCATTTTGAAAAGGAGAATATATGATCAGAGCTATTTGGGAGTATATCAGGGAGCGCAAGTGGCGATATGTGAAGATCGCTATGGTCCTGATTCTTTATGATTACACTTTATTGATCCCGACGCAAGTCATCCAGCGCTTAGTGGATCATTTGAGTCAGCAGACGCTGACGCAATCGAACTTTGTATGGGATATGGTCCTCTTGGTGGGATCAGCCATCCTCAATTACCTGACGGCTTTTTATTGGCAGTTGCGACTCTTTCAGTCGTCAGTCCATTTCAAGGCGACCCTTCAGGGACAAGCTTTTCGTAAGCTAGTAGCTATGCGGCGTCCCTTTTTTGAGAAATTTCGCTCAGGGGACCTCTTGACGCGCTTTACGACAGATGTGGATGGCATGGCCGATATGGCTGGTTACGGGATGATGGTGCTCCTGTTTGGCGGTGGCTTGTTTGCCTTTATTATTCCGACCATGTTTTTCATTTCTTGGCAATTAACCTTGATTTCCTTTATTCCCATGATCTTCCTTGTCGTCTCTACCTATTTTTTGAGTAGAAAGCAGGAGGAGTATGTTGAGCAAAACCGGGAAGCGGTTGCTCAGTTGAACGATGAAGTCTTGGAGTCCATCGAAGGGATCCGGGTCATGCGGGCCTATAGTAGACGGGATCAGCAGGTCAAACAGTTTCAGAAGAAAAACGGCTAGTCTATCCAAAACAGGGGACAAAATTGCTTCTATCCAATATTCTTTTGGCCCCTTAGCCCTGTTGTTTATTGGATTCTCGACAGTCTTGCTCCTGCTATTTGGAGGACAGTCCCTAGCAAGTGGGCAGTTGAGCCTTGGCAAGCTATTGGCCTTGCAGCTGTATTTGGTCTTTTTAATTGAGCCTATGTGGATGATGGCGGACCTGATCTTGGTCTATCAGACAGGGCAAATGTCCTATAAAAAACTAAAAGAAGTGATTGATGAGACAGATAATCTGGAGCCAGATGGTACACACTATTTAGAGCAGATCGATTCGGTAGAGTTTAAGGATTATTCCTTCAGTTATCCTGGTGCTGAGCGAAAGAGCCTATCAGGCATTGATTGGACTATCCAGCGAGGACAGACGGTTGGAATTGTTGGTCGTACCGGTGCAGGAAAGACTACCCTGGTTCGACAATTCTTGCGGCAATACCCAGTTGGTGAGGGAGAATTCTTGGTCAACCAGCAACCGATCGTGGACTACAACCGACACTCGATTGAAGAAAAAATTGGTTATGTTTCCCAAGAACATATTTTATTTTCTAAGTCTATCCGTGAGAATATAGCGCTTGGTAAAAAAGGAGCCAGCCAAGAAGACTTGGTGGAAGCAGTAGCCCAAGCTGCTTTTGCGGATGATCTCGAGCGGATGTCTCATGGAATGGACACCCTGATCGGTGAGAAAGGGGTCTCTGTATCAGGAGGTCAAAAACAGCGGATCTCTTTGGCGCGTGCCTTCTTAAGAGATGCAGATCTCTTGTTGTTAGATGATTCCCTTTCGGCAGTGGATGCGAAGACCGAACAGGCCATTATTGACACCATTCAAAAAGAACGAAAAGACAAGACGACCATCATTGTTTCTCATCGCTTGTCGGCTGTCCATCAGGCTGATTGGATCATCGTCTTGGATCAAGGACAGATTGTTGAAGAAGGCAGGGCTAGTGATTTATTAGCTCAAGAGGGCTGGTATTATGAACAATACCAACGGCAACAAAAACAGGAAGGAGAATAAGATGAAAGTATTGAAACGATTATTATCTAGGATCACGCTTTATCCAACTGTCTTTCTTGCTGGCTTCATTTGCCTCTTACTAGCCACCATTTTTTCTGAATTGTCTCCCTTTCTTCTCCAAAAGATGATCGATGGGCCTTTGACTGCATTGACCCACGGTGGAGGACAAGGGGACTTGCTTCAGATGGGAGGATTCTATCTCTTGGTCTTGAGCCTGGGGCAGCTGATTAGCTACATGGGCAATCGGATCTTGCTACATGGAAGTAATCAAGTAACCGCTAGTCTGAGGGACCAAGCCTTTCAAGTCATGCAAGGGCTGCCTATTTCTTATTTTGATGATAAGCCGGCTGGGAAGATCGCGACAAGAATTGTCAATGATACGGAGACCTTGAGGACCCAGTTTTATAACTCTTGTATGATTTTAGTCATCTATTTGGTACGCTTTCTCTTTATCCTAGGGATTCTCTTTTACCTGAGTCCTATGATGGGCCTTCTCTTGTGTTTGGTCTTTCCGATTTTCTATGGGATCCAGTATCTCTACAAGGTCATGACGGACCAGCCTATGAAGGATTTCTTTGATGCGCGAAGCGAGGTCAATACCCAGGTCAATGAACTCTTGCACGGTGCTAGTATGATTCAGCTCTATCATCAAGAGCCTGGTGTGGTGGAGGAGTTTGAAGCCACTACCCAGAAGATGTTAGGAGCAAATGATCGAATCCTCTTAGCCGATTCTATCGCTTCTTGGACCTTGACGGAATTGCTCAAGTTTTTAGTGATTGCAGGCATTTTGACTATCGCTGGGATTTCTTTCCTACAGGGTAATATCGGTGTAACGGCTGGTTTCTTATTTATCAATATTAACTATGTGATTAATCTATTTGATCTCATGGCCAATCTTAGTCGTCAATTCCCAAATATTCGGCGATCCTTAGAAACGGGGAGCCGCGTCCTTGCCTTCTTAGACCAACCGTTAGAGGCCGATGGTGCATTGGAACTGAAGATAGAAAAGGCAGAGGTCGTGTTTGACGACGTTCAATTTGCCTATGAAGAAGGCAAGCCAGTTCTGAAGGACATTTCCATCCAAGCTCATCCGGGTCAAACCCTTGCCTTGGTTGGCCATACCGGTTCGGGTAAATCCTCCATTATGAACTTGCTCTATCGTTTCTATGATCCGCAGGAGGGGGGAAATCCGGATCGACGGCCAGAATATTCGCCATTTCTCTAGAGAGAGTCTTCGCTCCCATATGGGAATTGTCTTACAGGATCCCTATCTGTTCTCAGGGACCATTGCTAGCAATGTGGCCATGAGTCTAACAGATATCGACCGTGATCGCGTCTTGGATGCTCTAAAACAGGTCGGTGCCCTGCCTATGATCCAGAGATTAGAAAAGGGAATCGACCATCCAGTGGTTGAAAAGGGATCTGCCTTCTCAAGTGGCGAGCGCCAGTTGATTTCCTTTGCGCGGACGCTCTATATGAATCCGCAAATTCTGATTCTGGACGAAGCGACCTCCCACATCGATACGGAGACAGAGGAGATCATTCAGAAGGCTATGGCAGTCTTACAGAAAGGCCGGACAACCTTTATCATTGCCCACCGCTTATCGACTATTCAAGATGCGGATAAGATCTTGGTTCTATCAGAAGGGCGCATTGTCGAACGTGGGCAACATGCAGACTTAATTGCCCATGGTGGCATTTATGCCCAGATGCATGCCATCCAACAAACGGTTGAATAAGGGTGGCTATGAATGTCAGTCTTCAAATAGTAAAAGTAGCGTGTATTCTAGTATATGCGCTATTTTTATGCTATAATTGAAATGATAGTGAGGTGATCCAAGATGTATATTGAAATGGTTGATGAGACCGGTCAAGTCTCTCAAGAAATGATCAAACAAACCCAGGAAATTTTAGAATTTGCTGCAAAAAAATTGGGCAAAGAAGACAAGGAAATGGCAGTGACCTTTGTAACCAACGAACGCAGCCATGAATTGAACTTGGAATACCGTGATACGGATCGCCCAACGGATGTGATTAGTCTGGAATACAAACCAGAGATGGATATTGCTTTTTCAGAAGAAGATTTAGAAGACCATCCAGAATTAGCAGAAATGATGGCAGAGTTTGATACCTATATTGGAGAGCTCTTTATTTCTGTAGATAAGGCGCGTGAGCAAGCGGCTGAGTATGGCCATAGCTTTGAGCGCGAGATGGGCTTTTTAGCAGTGCATGGCTTCCTTCATATCAACGGTTATGATCACTACACTCCGGAAGAAGAGAAGGAAATGTTTGGCTTACAGGAAGAGATTTTGACAGCCTATGGACTCACAAGACAATAAACGAAAATGGAAAAATCGAGAACTGATTGCCAGTCTTGAATTTGCTTTAACAGGGATTTTTACAGCCTTTAAAGAAGAAAGAAATATGCGCAAGCATGCTCTTTCAGCTATCTTAGCGATTGTTGCCGGCTTCCTTTTTGGCATTTCAGCAACAGAGTGGCTCTTTCTACTCTTAAGTGTTTCTTTGGTGATTGCCTTTGAAATCATGAATTCTGCTCTTGAAAATGTAGTGGATTTGGCGAGTGATTACCATTTCTCCATGCTGGCCAAAAATGCCAAGGATATGGCGGCAGGAGCAGTTCTCGTTATTTCGGGTTTTGCCTTGGTGACAGGTCTCATGATATTTGTCCCCAAATTATGGGCTCTAGTATTTGGATAAGGGGGAGATTTCCCTCATGAAAGGAAACTATGACATTTAAATCAGGCTTTGTAGCTATTTTAGGACGTCCCAATGTTGGGAAGTCAACTTTTTTGAACCACGTCATGGGGCAAAAAATTGCCATCATGAGTGATAAGGCGCAGACAACGCGCAACAAGATTATGGGAATCTACACGACCGATAAGGAACAGATTGTCTTTATCGATACGCCAGGGATTCATAAACCTAAGACAGCCCTTGGAGACTTTATGGTAGAGTCGGCCTATAGTACCCTTCGGGAAGTCGATACGGTTCTCTTTATGGTGCCGGCAGATGAACCACGTGGGAAGGGTGACGATATGATTATCGAACGCCTCAAAGCAGCCAAGGTGCCCGTTATCCTTGTGGTGAATAAGATCGACAAGGTACACCCAGACCAACTTTTGGCACAAATCGATGATTTCCGTAGTCAAATGGACTTCAAGGAAATTGTGCCGATTTCAGCCCTGCAAGGAAATAATGTTTCGCATTTGATTGATATTTTGAGCGAAAACCTAGAAGAAGGTTTCCAATATTTCCCTGCTGATCAGATTACGGACCATCCAGAGCGTTTCTTGGTTTCTGAAATGATTCGTGAAAAGGTCTTGCACTTGACGCGGGAAGAAATTCCCCATTCGGTTGCAGTAGTCGTGGATTCCATGAAGCGGGATGAGGAGACCGATAAAGTCCATATCCGTGCGACCATCATGGTGGAACGTGATAGCCAAAAAGGGATTATCATCGGAAAAGGCGGTGCCATGCTCAAGAAGATTGGAACCCTTGCGCGTAAGGATATTGAACTGATGCTAGGGGACAAAGTCTTCCTAGAAACCTGGGTCAAGGTTAAGAAAAATTGGCGGGATAAGAAATTAGACCTTGCCGATTTCGGATACAACGAAAAAGAATATTAAGAAGAGGTGGGCAGAAGCCTGCTTCTTGTTTTTGAAAGGAGTTCTATGCCCGAGTTACCAGAAGTTGAGACCGTTCGACGTGGTCTTGAGAAATTAATTCTTGGGAAAACCATCCAATCCGTGGAAGTAAAGTATTCTAAGATGATTCAGACGGATCTGGATGCTTTTCGTCAAGATCTTCCAGGTCAAGAGATTCGATCCATAGGGCGTCGTGGGAAATACCTCTTGTTTCATCTGACGGATTTGGTTTTGATCTCGCATTTGCGGATGGAAGGCAAGTATTTCTTTTATCCAGACGAAGTCCCTTTTCGCAAGCACGCCCATGTCTTCTTTCACTTTACAGATGGCAGCACCCTGGTCTATGAAGATGTCCGCAAGTTTGGGACCATGGAAGTCCTAGTGCCTGAGCTTGTAGACAGCTATTTTGTGAATAAAAAAATTGGTCCAGAGCCGACAGAAGCGGAATTTAAAGGATCCGCCTTCCAAGCAGCTCTTAAAAAATCAAAGAAACCCATTAAATCAGCTCTTTTGGATCAAAAATTGGTGGCTGGTCTGGGCAATATCTATGTGGACGAGGTGCTCTATCGAGCCAAGGTTCATCCAGCCCGTTTGGGGCAAAGCTTGACTGCTACAGAAGCCAGAGCTGTTCGCAAAGAAACAATTGCCGTATTAGCTCAGGCTGTCGAAAAGGGTGGCTCCACCATTCGCTCCTACAGCAATGCCTTCGGAGAAGATGGCACCATGCAGGATCAGCACCTTGTCTATGGCAAGACAGGTCAACCTTGTAGTCGTTGTGGCTCTCCAATCGAGAAATCCAACTAGGGGGACGCGGAACCCATTTTTGCCCTCACTGTCAAAAGGAGAATTAGATGGTAAGAATCATCGGATTAACAGGAGGGATTGCTTCAGGAAAGTCGACTGTGACTTCCTATTTGAGAGAAAAGGGGTATCCTGTCATTGATGCTGATCAAGTGGTCCATGACTTGCAGGCACCAGGTGGAGAACTCTATCAAGCTTTGGTAGAGCATTTTGGAAGGGAAGTCCTTCTAGATACTGGAGACTTGAATCGTCCTGCTCTGGCTCAACGCATCTTCTCAAGCCAAAAAGAGATTGTCTGGTCCAACCAAGTACAGGGGGACATCATTCGCAAAGCTCTGGCGCGAGAACAGGACCGACTAGCTGCAACAGAAGACATCTTTTTCATGGATATCCCCTTGTTAATCGAGCAGGGATATCTGGACTGGTTTGACCAAGTCTGGCTGGTCTATGTGACGGAAGATACTCAGTTAGAACGTTTGATGGAGCGCAATGCCTTAACAGAGGTCCAGGCGCGCGATCGTTTGGCAGCCCAGATGCCTCTAGATGAGAAAAAAGCTTTTGTCGATCTTGTGATCGATAACAATAGCCAGCGTGATCACCTCTATCAGGAAATCGATCGGGCTTTAGAACAAATAGAAAGAAGATGATCCTATTTCACTGGAAATCAATTGGCGTAAAAATCTTTTTATTGCCTGGATTGGCTGTTTTTTCGTAGGTGCCAGTCTTTCGTTAGTGGTTCCCTTTATGGCTCTTTTTGTGGAGGAGTTGGGGGTAAAAGGTCCGGCAGTTCCTTTTTATGCTGGTATTGCAGTCGCCTCCTCCTCTTTGACTTCCGCTCTAATGGCCCCAATCTGGGGGAGTTTGGCGGACCGTTATGGTCGGAAACCAATGATGTTGAGAGCCTCGATTGCTATGACCTTGACCATGGGAGGAATTGCTTTTGTCCCTTCCGTCTTTTGGTTGCTACTTCTACGCTTATTAAATGGTGTCTTCTCAGGCTTTGTCCCTAACAGCACGGCTCTCATTGCCAGTCAGGTGCCAAAGAATCAATCTGGATACGCTCTAGGAACCTTATCGACGGGAACTGTTGCCGGTACCTTGATGGGCCCCTTGTTGGGGGGATTGATCGCAGAGCAATTTGGTATGCGGAATGTCTTTCTCCTCGTTGGTTTTTTCCTCTTTCTCGTCTCTGTCTTGACTTGGTGGGGCATTGAGGAAGACTACCAACAAATATCGAAGGAGGAGCACCTTTCAAGCTGGGAATTATTGACTTCTATCCAGCATAAGGACATTTTACTGGGTCTCTTTTTGACCAGTATGACCATTCAGATGATCGGTCAGTCCATTTCTCCCATTCTTCCACTCTATGTAAGAGAGCTTGGCCAGAGCGACAATGTTATTTTTGTATCTGGGCTGATCGTATCAGCGATGGGGATTTCTAGTATCCTGACATCGGGATGGATGGGAAAGCTCGGAGATAAAATTGGCAACCATCGCCTCTTACTTTTAGCTCTTCTCTATAGTGGGATCCTCTATATCTTCTGTGCCCTTGCTCATACCCCTTTTCAATTAGGCCTTCTTCGTTTCCTATTTGGGATTGGGACAGGAGCCTTAATGCCCGGAGTTACGGCTCTCTTAAACCGCATGACTCCCAAGGAAGGAATTTCTCGGATTTTTAGTTACAACCAACTCTTCTTTTATATAGGGGGAGTTCTTGGTCCCATGATGGGCTCTAGTATTGCTATGCATGTCAATTACCATTGGGTATTCTATGGGACTGCTATCCTAGCCTTTATAGATTTGGCCTTCCTTTTATTCATCTTTAGAAAGTATTTGAAAGTGAGAGAAATCAGTGCGCATTAAAGTACAACTAACCTGCACGAGCTGTGGTAGTCAGAATTATTTGACAAGTAAAAATATGAAGACCCACCCTGAAAAAATTGAAGTTTTGAAGTATTGTCCTAAAGAGAGAAAAGTGACATTACATCTTGAAACGAAATGATTTTTATGGTAAAATAGATAGGATTTTAAGGAGTTTTTAAATTATGACTAAACCGTTGATTACTATTTTATTGGTACTATCTGTATTAATTATTATCGCTATCTTCATGCAACCAACTAAAAATCAATCTAGCAACGTATTCGATGCAAGCTCAAATGACTTGTTTGAACGTTCAAAAGCTCGTGGATTCGAAGCAGTGATGCAACGATTGACAGGAGTAATGATTTTCCTTTGGTTACTCATTGCGATGATTCTAATGGTATTATCCAGTAAATAAGATAGGCTTAGACATTGTCTTTGCCTATTTTTTCATCTATGGGTCGTTGGATAGGGAGATTGTCACTAGCAAAGAAATCTCTCTGAAAGAAAGAAAATAAAGGAGGCTGGGTATCCAGCACAAGATATGAAAAGTAAAATTATTGATTATTTAAAACAGGAGGGAAAAGCTCAGGTTGATCAGTTGGCTCAAGCCATTGGGAGTACAGACGCCAAAGGTTTTCGTGAACTGATTAAGACCATTTCGCTGATGGAGCGACGTCGTCAACTAACCTTTGAAGAAAATGGGTTTTTAAGTCTCCTTGATGCCAAGCCAAAAGGCGTCATTACTGTGAAAGGGATTTTCCATGCTCATAAGAGTGGCTTTGGCTTTGTTAGCCTAGAGGGGGAAGAAGAGGACCTTTTTATTGGACGAAATGATGTCAACCATGCCATTGATGGGGATACAGTTGAGGTTGTAATCACCAAGGTCGCCGATCGGCAAAAGGGGACCGCGGCAGAGGGGAAAATCATTGATGTCTTGGAGCACAGCCTCCAAACAGTCGTCGGCCAAATCGTTTTGGATGAGGAAAAACCCAAATATGCAGGCTACATCCTTTCAAAGAATCAAAAGATTAGTCAACGCATTTATGTGAAAAAACCTGCCCTACAATTAGAGGGAACGGAAGTTCTCAAGGTAGCTATTGAACAGTATCCAAGTCGGAAGCACAATTACTTTGTAGCCTCAGTACAAGATGTGGTTGGACATGTGACAGATCCTGGGATCGATGTCTTGGAAGTTTTAGAGTCTATGGATATCGTCTCAGAATTTCCAGAAGCAGTCCTCAAAGAAGCAGAAAGCATCCCAGACCAGCCTAGTGAGAAGGATATGGAGGGACGTTTGGACCTTCGAGATGAAATCATCTTTACCATTGATGGTGCCGATGCCAAGGACTTGGATGATGCGGTTCACATCAAGCGCTTGGAAGGTGGGAATTTTGAGCTTGGCGTTCACATAGCCGATGTCTCTTATTATGTAACCGAAGGTTCTGCCTTGGACAAGGAAGCCCTCAACCGCGCGACCTCTGTCTATGTGACAGACCGGGTCGTGCCCATGTTACCTGAGCGTCTATCAAACGGGATTTGTTCCTTAAACCCTCAAGTGGATCGCTTGACCCAGTCAGCCATTATGGAGATCGACCAGCGTGGTCGGGTACTTCGCTACCAGATCACCCAAACGGTCATTAAAACGACTTTCCGTATGACCTATAGCGATGTCAATGAGATCATTGCTGGGGACCAGGAGAAGCGTGAGGAATACCAAGCTATTGTGCCAAGTATCGAAGCCATGGTTGGTCTTCATCAGATCTTAGAAGGAATGCGGGAAAAACGAGGAGCCCTGAACTTTGATACCAGTGAAGCAAAAATCCTAGTCAATCCTCAAGGAAAACCAGTAGACATCGTCTTGCGCCAACGTGGGGTTGCGGAACGGATGATTGAATCCTTCATGCTGATTGCAAATGAGACAGTAGCAGAGCATTTTGCCAAACGAAAACTTCCCTTTATTTACCGGATTCACGAAGAACCCAAAGCAGAAAAGGTGCAAAAGTTTATCGATTATGCTTCTAGCTTTGGCCTACCAATTTATGGGACAGCTAGTTCCATGAGTCAGGAAACCTTGCAGGACATTATGAAGAAGGTAGAAGGGGAACCCTATGCTGATGTCTTGTCTATGATGTTGCTCCGTTCCATGCAACAAGCGCGTTATTCCGAGCACAACCACGGCCACTATGGGCTAGCAGCTGAGTTCTATACTCACTTCACCAGTCCGATTCGCCGGTATCCAGACTTATTAGTCCATCGCATGGTGCGAGAGTATGGAAAAGATTCTGAAGTGGCTAGCCATTTTGAACAGGTCATTCCAGATATTGCTAGCCAATCCTCTAGTCGGGAACGCCGCGCCATTGATGCGGAACGGGAAGTGGAAGCCATGAAGAAGGCAGAGTACATGGAGGACTATGTTGGCGAAGAGTACGATGCATTGGTGTCCAGTGTCGTCAAGTTTGGTCTCTTTGTTGAATTGCCAAATACCGTAGAAGGTTTGATCCACATCACTACCTTACCTGGTTTTTATCATTTTAACGAGCGCGATTTGACCTTGCGCGGGGAAAAATCAGGCGTCACTTTCCGTGTCGGTCAGGAGATCCGAATCAGGGTCGAAAGAGCGGATAAGATGACTGGTGAGATTGATTTTTCTTATATCCCAAGTGAGCTGGATTTGATTGAAAAAGTCACTAAAACATCGGGTCGTAAAGATCGAAATGGACACTCTAAGCGCCCTTCTTCTAAGAAAGAAGAACGAAAGCAAGGGGGCTTTAGAGAGAACAAGCGCAAGCATTCTTCAAAAGACAAGAAGAAAAAGAGTAAGAAACCTTTTTACAAGGAAGTAGCTAAGAAAGGAGCTAAGCATGGCAAAGGGCGAGGGAAAGGTCGTCGCACAAAATAAGAAAGCAAGCCACGATTATACAATTGTTGAAACCATTGAAGCAGGAATGGTCCTGACTGGTACAGAAATCAAGAGTGTTCGAGCAGCTCGTATCAACCTCAAGGATGGATTTGCCCAAGTCAAAAATGGGGAAGTCTGGCTCAGCAATGTTCATATTGCTCCCTATGAGGAAGGCAATATCTGGAACCAAGACCCAGAGCGTCGTCGCAAACTCTTGCTGCATAAGAAGCAAATTCAAAAGTTGGAGCAGGAGACTAAAGGAACAGGGATGACTCTAGTTCCCCTTAAGGTTTACCTCAAGGATGGCTATGCCAAGCTCTTGCTGGGCTTAGCCAAAGGGAAGCACGATTATGACAAACGTGAATCCATCAAACGGCGGGAACAAAATCGGGACATTGCTCGTGTCATGAAACAATACAATACGCGTTAAAGCAAGAAATAGGAACAGCTGAAGCAAGAGTCTAAAACTGTTCCTATTTTTAAATTTCTCTTCTTGAAACCGCTTGCATTATTATCTGGATAAGGGTATACTGAAGGTAGCGTTGGTATAGTTGTTTTTTGTCGGCTTGAAAATGATTTTCTAGCCTCTTTTGTAGTCATAAAGGAGATCGACTATGAGAAAACTACTGGTCAAACTGATGATTGCTTTGATGGCCTTTGCCTTGATTCCAGTTCAAGTTGCGCAGGCCTGCTCAGCCTTCATTGTTGGAAAGGAACTCACGACAGATGGTTCCATGCTCTTTGGGCGGACTGAAGACTATCCTTATGCTCCCGATGGTGGTCGCCACAATAAAACTTATGAAGTGGTACCTGCCAAAGACTATAAGGATGGGGATATGTTGGAGGATGAATCCAACGGCTTTGCTTATCCCCACTTGAGTCATGAAATGAAATATACCGCAACTTATGATGCAGCCCATGGAGATGGTTCCAACGGGAACTTCGGAGCACACGGCTTTAACGAAGCAGGTGTTTCCATGACTTCTACCGTATCTGCAACCCCACACGATAAGATTTTGAAAGCAGACCCACTGGTGAAAAATGGCTTGGCTGAAGCTGCTATGGTGGACTTGGTTCTTCCACGTGTCAAAACAGCTCGTGAAGGAATTGAGTTGGTTGCCAAGGTACTTGATGAAAAAGGATCTGCCGAAGGAAACATCATTGTCGTAGCAGATAAGAATGAACTCTGGTACATGGAAATCCTCTCTGGTCACCAATATGTAGCCATTAAATTCCCTCAAGACCGCTATGCCATCTTTGCCAATACCTACTATCTAGGACATGTGGATTTCAAGGACAAGGACAATGTCATTGCTTCGAAAGATGTGGAAGCAGTTGCTAAAAAGGCAGACCACTACAAGACTGATAAAGATGGTAACTTCCATATTGCAGACTCTTATGGTCCAGATGAATATACCGAACGCAACCGCTCACGGACCTATGCAGGGATTACCTTGATGGATCCTAAAGCGGACATCAAATATGATGATAAGCACTTTGACCTTTTGCGCAAACCAACGGATCCTTCTAAAAAGTATAGTCTAGAAGATGTTTTTGCTGAACAACGGAACCGGTTCGAACACCTCAAACAATACACACCAGATGACTTGGTGGAACCAGGTAAAGAAGTCGATACCAATAAATACAAATATGCTTTGGGAAATGAAAACGTCATTAACGCCCACGTATACCAAATTAAGAAGGACTTGCCAACTCCATTTGGTGGTGTCGTTTGGTTAGGTCTCGCTCAAAGCCGGAACACGCCTTATGTGCCATTCTATGGTATTGTCAACGATACCTATGCACCATTCAAAGTTCGCTCTGCCAAATATGATCCAACTTCTTGGTATTGGGCTGTTTGGCATATTGACCAAATGGTCATGAAATACCCAGACCTCTTTGGCAACAGCATCCAAGAGAAGTGGAAAGAATTGGAAAAAGGATGGATCAAAGAACAAGCAGCTTTGGATCAAATACAGTGGACTTACTGATGACCAAGCGAAAGCTACTGCAGACGAAGTAACAAGTGACTCACTTAAACGTGCGGAAACGATTTTCAAACAAATCAAGCAAGTTGAAAGCGAGATGGAAGATAAGATTCGTACAGAAAAAGGTTTGGAAGCAGACTTTGTATATGACGGCTATAACAAGGCCAATCTGGTAGCAGCAGCTCAAGCTGAAAAAGATGCATCGAAAGAAACTGATAAGAAGGAAGAAACAGCTTCTAGTCAATCATCTAGCAAGGTAAGTGATTCAAACAGCAGTTTATCTGCCGTCTTAGGAGTTTTGGCTCTTGCAGGATTTGGCTTGGCAGGTTTCTACTTTAAAAAATCAAAAAAGAATGAAAATGAAGAATAAGTAGACAGAGACTGCTAAATCAGCATCCTGCCTCAACTGGATTCTAAGAGAGTGGAATAGAAGTCTTCACAAAAGGAGCTTGTAATTCCACTCTTTTTATTGTTATTTGCATGCAATTTTTGTATGATAGGGATAGATAAAAAGAAGGAGAAGAAACGGATGCCTGAAAAATTAATTGCCTATAAGCGGATGCCTTTGTGGACCAAGGATACCATGCCTGAAGCAGTCCAAAGAAAACATAATACCAAAGTAGGTACTTGGGGAAAGATTACCGTCCTTAAAGGAAAACTCAAGTTTGTTGAGCTGACGGAAGATGGGGAAGAAGTAGCCAGCCATGTGTTTGAGGCAGGTGCGGATAACCCGATGGCACAACCGCAAGCTTGGCATCGTGTAGAGGCCCTTACAGATGATGTGGAATGGTTTTTGGAATTCTACTGTGAGCCCAAAGATTATTTCCCCAAAAAATATAATAGCAATCCCGTCCATTCGGAAGTGCTAGAAGCCATGGAGTCCCTTTCTCCAGGCAAGGCCTTGGATTTGGGGTGTGGACAAGGACGAAATGCTCTCTTTTTGGCCCAGCATGGCTTTGAAGTGACAGCAGTCGATCAAAATGAATTAGCCCTAGAGATCCTCCAAAGTATTGTAGAACAAGAAGATTTAGAAATGACTGTGGGGCTCTATGATATCAATTCAGCGAACTTAAAGCAAAGTTATGATTTGATTGTCTCAACGGTTGTCCTCATGTTTTTGCAAGCAGATCGCATTCCGGCGATTATTCGAAATATGCAAGACCAGACCAATCCGGGAGGCTATAACTTGATCGTTTGTGCCATGGATACAGAGGACTATCCTTGCCAGGTTCCTTTCTCCTTTACCTTTAAGGAAGGCGAGCTAGCAGACTACTACAAGGATTGGGAACTCGTTAAATACAATGAAAATCCAGGGCATCTGCACCGACGTGATGAAAATGGCAATCGAATTGCCTTACGCTTTGCGACCATGCTAGCCAAGAAAATATAAATAGCTCTCTAGACAAGGACACCCTTGCAGTCGTCCTTGTCTTTTATATCTGAAAACTTTCTGAAAATACTTGATTTTTTACAGAAAAGGAGTAGACTGTTAGTGTATCTTTCAAGAATTTTGAGGAGAAGCGTGTGAAACTCTATGTTCAATTGATGATTATCTTTACCATCTCTTTGATTGGGGAAGGGATATCGACCCTCTTTCATTTGCCAATTCCAGGTAGTATTATTGGTCTACTGATTCTATTTCTTTGCTTGCAGTTGAAATGGCTTCGTATCCGCCATGTGAATTTGGTTGGATCTTTTCTCTTAGCCAATATGACGATTTTATTTTTACCTCCAGCGGTTGGGATTATGGATAAGTTTGATGTTATCCAGCCCTATTTATTGCCCATCGTGTTGATTATTTTAGGGGCTATCATCATCAATGTAACCCTCATTGCGCTTGTTGTTGGTTTTATCAAGACAAGGTATGAGGGGGATTATGAAGGAGGGAAGAAATAATGGAAAGTTTGTGGTCAAATCCTCTCTTTGGGATTTCTTTATCAGTCTTTGCCTATCTGATTGGGATGATGATTTTTCGTCGCTTCCCTCATCCCATCACGACTCCTCTCTTAGTTGCTACGGTGTTGGTCATCGCCTTCTTGAAACTGACAGGGATTTCCTATAAGGCTTATAATATTGGGGGGACTTACCTCAGCAATTTGATTGTCCCCTCAACGGTTGTCTTAGGTATTCCCTTGTATAAGAGTTTCCATTTGATGAAGCACCATGCCAAGAGTATTCTTCTTAGTAGTTTTTTAGCAGTAGTGGTCAACACAGTTTTCACAGCTGTCTTGGCTAAGATTTATGGGATGAAGTACTTTCTAGCTATTTCCCTCTTTCCTAAGTCTGTGACAACAGCCATGGCAGTGGGGATTACTGAGAAATGCAGGGGATTACTACGATTACCTTGGTTGTCGTTGTAGCAACAGGGGTTCTAACCAGTGTCATAGGACCGACTATTCTTAAATTCCTAAAAGTAGAGGATCCTGTTGCCATTGGTTTGGCTCTTGGGGGCACAGGCCATGCGGTTGGTACTGGTACAGCCTTTCAGTATGGTCAAGTAGCCGGGGCTATGGGAGGTTTAGCAATTGGGATAACAGGTGTTTTCTACGTCTTTGTAAGTCCCCTTGTGGCGAGCCTTATTCTTTCCTAAAAAGGATGATAGTGTTCAGAAAAAAGCTTGGAAGAAGTTCCAAGTTTTTTTATTGTACAGGTAGATAGAGAGGGATATGATAATTTGAAAATCAAATAATTTTCAGATAGATTACTAATTGGTTACAGTAGTTGTAAGCGCTTGCCAAACCTTGGATCAAAAGGTATACTAAAAGAGGTTATACGGTTAATATTTAGTTAAAGGAGTTCAATATGAAGAAACGATATGCTCGATCAGCCTTGGGTTTGATCACTGCTCTCTTCCTCTTTGCCCAACCGGTAGAGGCCTGTACAGGTTTTATCATCGGAAAAAAATTAACAGCAGATGGGAATGCTTTGTACGGACGTACAGAGGACTTAGAACCGAACCACAATAAGAACTTTGTGGTGCGAGAACGAACTTATAACAAGAAAGGGGATGTCTTTGAAGATGCCACCAATGGCTTTAAGTATGAGCTCCCAGAAGTAAGTTATAAATATACAGCTGTCCCAGATGTGACACCAGAACAGGGTGTATTTGATGAAGCTGGTTTTAATGAGCATGGAGTGTCCATTTCAGCGACTGTCTCAGCTTCTGCAAATGACAAGATTCAAAAGGTCGATCCTTATGTAAAAGACGGCTTGGCTGAGTCTGCTCTCACTAGTGTTGTTCTTCCGAGTGTAAAAACGGCTCGTGAAGGAGTCGAGCTAATTGCAAAAATTGTGGAAGAAAAAGGGGCGGCAGAAGGTAATATTGTGACGATTGCGGACAAGGAAGGAATCTGGTACATGGAGATTCTTTCTGGTCACCAGTATGTAGCGATTCTCTTCCCAGAAGATCGCTATGCTGTCTTCCCAAATACCTTCTTCTTAGGACATGTAGATTTTACAAATACAGAACGGACGATTGCCTCCAAGGATGTTGAAAAGTTGCCCGTGATGCAGGATCCTATAAAGAAATCGATGGCCAATTCCATGTATCTCAATCCTACAATCCCCCTTTGCATGAGGCGGACCGTTCTCGTGTTTGGTCTGGTATTAAATCACTGGATCCAGATGCAGATGTGAACTATGATGACGACTATTTTGACTTGATGCATACAACGGATCGGAAATTGACGCTACGAGATGCGATGAATCTCCAACGCAATCGGTTAGAAGGAACAGACTTCAAACCACAAGATCAAATGGAGTTAGATGGAAAAGGGATCCCAGAAAAAGGGAAGTTTGATGAAGTCTATAAATACCCGATTTCGAATCCGAATGTTATGGAAGCCCATATTTTCCAACTAAAGGACACTGTTCCTGATAGTGCTGGTGGGGGAACCATGTGGTTAGCGATGGGAAGCCCACGAAATGCCCCATATCTTCCATACTATGGAAACATCACCAATACTTATCAAGCTTATCAAGAATTAGGAACAGCCTATAATCCCCAATCTTGGTATTGGACTATGTCTCGGATCAATGATTTAGTTGCTAAATATCCTGATTTATTTGGAGATGGAGCAATCCGTACCGAAATGGAACGCTTAGAATCTCAATGGATGGCTGAGCAAGAAATCAGTGACCAAGAACAAATTGCCCTCGCTTCACAGCCAGAGCAGGCGAGTCTAAAAGCGACAGAAACGAGCATGGCTCGTGCGCAAAAGACCTTTGATCGTCTACAAGAAATTCGTCAAGAAGCAGAAGAAAAAGTGATTGCTCAATATGGACAAGGCGCCATTGACGATTTAACGGATGAAGAAGATGCAAACCAAGAAGAAGAGATCAATTTGGTACCATTTGACTATGACTTCATCATCACGATTGGCCTAGCCCTTGTGACAGTGATCGGTGTAGGAGTTTTCTTCATCAAAACAAAGAAAGCAAAGGGAGGTAAGAAGGATGAATAAGTTTCAACGAATATTGCTCTTCCTATTTCTGGTCTTAGCAGGGATTGGTATGGAGTTTGAGCTAGGTTTTCTCTCTCAACAAGAGTTTAGCCAAGTAGCAGGGAGAGATTTGGTTTTAAACCTGCTCGTTTTAGGAGTGATTGTCGTTCCTCTTTATCTCTTTATTAAAGGACTTGCAAAAAGATTTGAGGTTCCCCTGCTTGTTTTGTGGGCTACCATGTTTGGCGGTGCTTTTGTTGCTGGCTGGCTCAGTTTTTCAGGGAACAGCCTCATTGACCATTTTAATAGTCATCTCATTCAGGATGTTAGTACCTTTAATAAATGGACAGATGCTTTGACAGCCCCATTTGCTGAAGAATTTTTTAAAGCTCTAGTGGCCTTCTGGATTCTCTTGATTTTGGGTCGTAAAGATTTGAAATCGATTTAATCGCCGGTTTTGGATCTGGTCTTGGATTCCAAATCATTGAAGACCTTGGTTATGTGGCGCGTCAAACGCGATCTGGAGACCTCTCAGCAGTGACAGAGGCAGTGAACCGCATTTCTGGTGGTTTAGCATCTCATGCAGTCTACACAGCTGTTGTATCTGTTGGAGCCTTTCTTATCCTATCTCAGTGCACCAAGCAAAAAGAAAAGCTCTTTGGTCTCTGGTGTGTAGTTTCCACGGTGGCCAATCACTTCTTATGGAACTCTCCATTCTATGAAACAGATCATCGGGTCAATATTTTGGTAGGCTTGCTCTTTGCTTTCCAAGTGGGAACCTTTATTGAGGTCGTTCTCTTTGCTCATAAAAATCCGAATCTAAACCTTTTAAAGAAAAACTAAGGAAAAGATTCAGTCGATATATAAGTAAAAAAGCTTAGAAACTAAGCTTCAGATTGAAAAAAGTCTTCTAAAAAACTTTCCTTAGGTGAGTACGGACGTCAGCGAACTTCTACGAAGTTCCATGACTTAGTTTTGAGCCTAAGGTCTCAAAACTACCGAGTGCCTGAAACATAATTGTTTCAGGCACTTTTCTCACGGCGGAAAGTTTTGGTTTTTTTTGAATCGATTTAAAAATTGGAACTCATTTTTATTTCTTTGCAGAATCGCTTAACTTATTTTACTTTAAAATAGTTTGTCTACTTTCTAAAAGCTTAGAAACTTTTGTTTCTAAGCTTTTTTCTAGATTCTATTTGCTTTCTTCTTTTTTCTTAAGACCAAAGAAGGCTAGGATGGATGTCAACAGAGCGATCATGTAGATAGCAGGAGAGTCGGAAGTTCCTGTTTCTGGTAGGGTAGCAGAGCCCGCTGTGAATGTTTTAGCGACTGTCACTGACAAGTGATGGTTGTTGGCCTTGATCTGTGTATCGTCCTTAGCAGATGTAAAAGTATTCTTTGTTTGGCTAGCTAGTTGATTAGGAGAATTCGTACCAACTAGAGCTGGAATATATGTTTGATCCATTTTACCGGTAGATGGATTAGTTGGTTGAGCATTTTTACCGGTAGATGGGATAACTGGTTGGTTATTGCTTCCTGGGTAGGACTTTGGATTAGCAGGATCTGTTCCTTGTTTGATTTCCTCAATATCTGCCACACCATCTCCATCGGTATCTTTGTTAGCAGAAATAGAAATGGTACGAGAATTTGGATTGATGGTTGCATAGGCTGTGAGATCTGCCTTAGCAAGGTAATCTGCAAAGGCAACGTCCATGGAAGGACCTTCCTCACGAGCTCCTCCTAACATGGTGTAACCATCCCCACCTGCTGCTAAGAAGTCATTGGTAGTCAAGTAGTAGTCTTTAGCAAGGTTGAGAGGTTCATATTGACCGGTTTCTGGATTTTTAATTTCGACATAGAGGACGCGTTTTTCAGCTGGTAGGCTAGTATCGTAATAAACTTTTGCTCCAGAAACTTGGAGGAAGCCTCCGCTTGGTTCAAGGAGGGGTTGACCGTTTTCATCAAGAACTGTTTTGCCATCTTTTTCTTGTAAATAGATCCAAGAGATTTCGTAAACATATCAGCAATATTCTGACCGGTTACTTTAATTTGAGAAATGGTATTCCCAAATGGGAGAACAGCAATGACGCTTCCTTTAGTGATTGGCTTATCTTTGGCAATGGTTTCGCGCAAGCCTCCACCGTTAGTTACAGCGAGGTTAGTCTTATGACTAAATCCGGTTTGACCATATTCGTAGAGGGCATCCGCTACGACATTTCCAAGGTTGGTCTCGCGGACACGGACATTTTCCCGTTGACCATTTAGTTCTACAGGACTATTGTCACGAACAATTTTTGCATTCTCGGCATCGTATTGTTCCTTGATCTTTTGGACCATGGCAGCTACTTTTGCATTTGGTACTACATTTTTTGTTGAAGCAGCTGAAATTTGTTGAGGATTTCCAAGCAATTGGTTGGCTTGATAGGTGATTTTGCCGATATTGTTCAGGTAGCTACCGGTTTGGTTATAGGTTACGTTTTCTCCATAAGTGGTTGATTGAACCGTATGGGAATGTCCATCAATGACGGTGACGCGTTTACCTTTCAGTTTTGGATTTTTTGAAAGTTCTTCAGCTAAGGTAGATCCTCGCCATTCGACTGGTGTAGTCGTATCTACCCCCAAGTGAGCAAGGACAACATAGTTTTTGTAAGTCTTGCCCTCAGCAGTAGCACGTGCTTCAATTTCATCAATGACCTTGTTTACTTCTGATATAGGATCCGTGAAGGTGACACCTTGGACATTCTTAGGGTGGGTTTTAGTAGCTGTTTCAGGAGTTGTTACACCGATAACGACAAACTCATCCCCAACTACATTCTTATCTTTATCGACAATGGTTGAAGCTTCAAATAAGCGAGCACCGTTGATGTAGGTGTTGGAGCTGAGAAGTGGAAAGTTTAAGATTTCTTTGTATTTCTTAGCCTCATCCAAACCAAAATCGAACTCATGGTTTCCGACTGCCATAGCATCGTAGCCAATTTCGTTCAAAATTTTCGCCCGTTCTTCCCCTTTCGAACTATTTGAAATCGGGAGTCCTTGGAAGGCATCCCCAGCATCTACGACCAATGTAGATGGATTTTTCGCCCGTTCTTCATCGATGACGGCGGCTAATTTAGCATCTCCAATCACACCCTTTTCTTCGACAATCCGACCATGAACGTCGTTGGTATGTAGGATATTTGCTTCAGGCAAGTCAGCTGAACTCTCTGTAGCACCTTCGGAAGTAGCAGTACTAGCTTCTGTTGAAGCAGGAGTTGCAGCATCCGTAGCATTTGTTGAAGCAGGAGCTGCTTCAAGGCTAGTTTCAGGAGCTGTTTGCTCATCTGCAGCTACCTGAGAAGCTAGGAAGGCAGGAGCAAGCAATAAGATCGGTAAAAGAAGTTTCTTCTTTTTCATAAACGGTCCTCTTTTCTATTTTATTCCGTACTAAATATTATAGCTAAAAATAGAAGAAAAAGAAAACGATTTCTGATGCTTGGGTAAATAATTCTTGTGTGAGCTTTGGTGTTTCATCTAGTTGGCCTTATCCATAAAAAAAGAAAACTTTCGTTTTCTCATTTTCTTATTCTGTTATGGGGTGGTTCCAAGTGGTAAAGTCAGTTACACTTAATACGACTGTCGCGATTTCAATCGGCTCTTCTTTTGCACCAGTTGACAACCATTTTGTGATTACGGCTTCAATCGTAGCTGCAAAGATCTCAACAGCATACTTATAAGGAACTTGGAATTTATTAACCAAGTGGTCTTTGGCGTGTGGAGTATCGTCAAGAAGTTGCAGGGTGAAATTTTTCATTAGAAAATGAAACTCTTGGTAATCCATCTGCATCAAGGCATAGATAAAGTCATAATTATCTTGAATATATTGAAGGGAGGCAAGAAAATTTGCTCGATTGACGGTGCTTGTAGCGAATAGTTTTCCCAACTCGCCTAACAGTTCAGATTTTAGCTGGTTGAACATATCTTGTTTGTCTACATAATGGAGGTAGAAGGTACCTCGATTAATGCCAGCTTCCTTTGTTAATTGGCTAATGGTAAGACTTTCAAGTGATTGTTCAAGAAGCAGGCGTGATAGGGCACTTCGGATAGCATTTTTAGAATTCGTTTTTCTCTTGTTTCGGGTCATAGTTCCTCCTTTATCATGTAGTTTGGTATGAAAAATTGTTCACTAATCATCATATTATACAGAAATCAATTTTATTCATCAACAGAATAAAATTATAGTATCATTCTATAAGCCTAAATGGCTTAAAATCGGGTCTTGTTCTTATACTGTGAAAGCCATTTTGGAAAGATTATAACATTTTTTCCCAGATCTACTTTCAAAGGGGCTATTATATAAAAAAACAAGAAAAAACTTGAAATATCAGTTATCTAAACCAATTAAATAATTCGAATATATTTGTTATTATATCACAAACTAAGAAAAGGAGGTCAGATGATGCTTAGAGAATACTCTCTCTTGAACTAGATAAGATCAAGCGGATTCATTGTCTATTTTTGCATAGAAAAGTATTAGTTTTTAGTCCAGATTTCTCCATAAGTTTATGATTGTCAAGAGCTTGTTCATTCCAGGAATTTTAGTCGTTTTCATAGATTGATTATCCTTGGTCTTCCGGTGAAAAAGGACTATAATAAAGATAAGAACTTGTGTTTAAGTGGGAGAAGAGATATGGCTTATATTGAGGTGAAACATAGTTACAAGTGCTATCAAACAGGTGAGACGCACATCTTTGCCAATAAAGATGTTACTTTTGAAATTGAGAAAGGCGAATTGGTCATCATTTTGGGAGCATCAGGCGCAGGAAAATCAACCCTCCTCAATATTTTGGGAGGCATGGATACCAATGATGAAGGGGAGGTTTTGGTGGATGGGAAAGCCATCTCAAGCTTTTCATCCCACCAACGAACGGATTATCGCAGAAATGATGTGGGCTTTGTTTTTCAGTTTTATAATCTCATTCCCAATTTGACGGCCAAGGAAAATGTTGAGCTGGCATCTGAAATTGTTTCTGATGCCCTAGATCCTGAACAAGTCTTGAGAGAGGTTGGATTGGGAGAGCGAATGAACAATTTCCCAGCCCAGCTATCTGGTGGGGAACAACAACGGGTAGCTATTGCACGTGCAGTGGCAAAGAATCCTAAGATTCTCCTTTGTGATGAACCAACAGGGGCTTTGGATTACCAAACCGGCAAACAGGTTTTAAAATTCTTCAGGACATGTCACGTAAGAAAGGGGCAACAGTGATTATCGTCACCCATAATGCTTCCTTAGCACCAATAGCAGATCGCGTCATTCAGATGCATGATGCCCAAGTAAAATCCGTGACCATCCATAAATCTCCGTTAGATATCGAAAACCTAGAGTATTAGGGGGCTAGTCATGAAGCGAAAAGTATATTGGAAAGATTTATTTCATTCTTTTACTAGTTCCAAAGGGCGCTTTTTATCCATTTTAACACTGATGATGCTAGGAACCTTAGCCCTCGTCGGTTTAAAAGTAACGACCCCAAATATGCATCGGACTGCCCAACGTTTTATTGACCAACAAGAGATGTTGGACCTAGCAGTAATGGGGGATTTTGGTTTGGATCAGACGGATCAAGAGGAACTGAAAGTCTTGACGGGGGCTCGCTTGGAATTTTCCTACCTGACGGATGTGACGATAGATGGAAAAGATAAGGCTGTTCGACTCTTTTCCACCCCAGAAACTATCTCGCGCTTTCAGTTGACTTCAGGGCGACTTCCGCAGAAACAAGATGAGGTCGCTCTAGCAGCTTTTTGGAAGGATCGTTATCAGATTGGGGATCAGATAAGTATCCATGAAAAAGCAGGAAGCCCATCTGTTCTAAAGACAAAAAACTATCGAATTGTTGGCTTTGTAAAGTCTGCTGAGATGTGGTCTGAAAAAGACTTGGGACAAGCTACAAGTGGGAGTGGTTCCTTAGATGCTTATGGCATCCTCTCAAAAGAAGCCTTTACTAGTTCTGTTTATAGCCTTGCTCGGATTCGGTTTGATGATTTGAGGGGGCTAAATCCATTTTCAACTAGCTACCAAGATAGGCTAGCCACCCATCAAAAGGACCTGGAAAAACTCCTAGCCGGAAATGGTCAGGAGCGCTATCGAAGACTGCAGGCTGATGGGAAACAAAAGATCCAAAAAGGACAAGAAGAACTGGATGGTGCAAACAAGCAGTTAGCAGAAGCCCGTGAAAAGGCAGGTCAAGCACAGACACAATTGACGGAGCAATCCAATAAACTGAATCAACTTTCTACACTCTTGCCCAAGGAAGAATTAGAAGCGAGACGACGCGAGTTGGCAGAAGCTCAAAAGCAACTAGATCAGGAATTGGTCAACATACAGACAGGTGAATCGGATCTAGCAACTAAACAGAAGGATCTGGAAAAGACCAAGGAAGAATTGGAGAATCTAGCTCTACCAAACTATCATGTTTATGATCGAAAAACTATTCCAGGCGGACAGGGTTACCTCATGTATAGTAATGCCAGTGCCAGTATCTCCGAGGTAGGCAATCTATTTCCTGTGGTGCTCTACGCAGTCGCTGCCATGGTCACCTTTACGACCATGACTCGTTTTGTTGATGAAGAACGGAGCCGTGCTGGCTTGTTCAAAGCCTTGGGCTATCGAACGAAAGATATCTTGGCAAAGTTTCTCCTGTATGGCTTTGTTGCTGGAACAGTTGGGACAGGCCTAGGAACTCTTATCGGTCATTATGTTCTATCGGGGACCATTTCGCAAATTATTACTCAGGGGATGGTCGTAGGACCAAGCCAACAGTATTTTTATTGGTCTTATAGTTTGTTAGCCTTAGGACTTTCTCTCCTTTCTAGTGTCTTTCCAGCTTATTTGGTTGCTAGAAGAGAATTGAAGGAAGAGGCCAGTCTGCTCCTACTCCCCAAGCCACCAGTTTCTGGATCCAGTATTTTGCTTGAGCGCTTTCGTTTTGTGTGGAAACGTCTTAGTTTCACTCAAAAGGTGACAGTAAGGAATATTTTTCGTTACAAACAGCGGATGATTATGACTATCTTTGGTGTTGCTGGTTCGGTAGCCCTTCTCTTTGCGGGTCTGGGAATTCAATCATCCGTCGGTGGAGTACCCCAACGTCAGTTTGGGGAAATCCTAAAATATGATATGATTCTCTCGATCAAATCCAGTCTGACAGACGAAGAGGAACAATCCTTGAAGAAGCGCTTGAAGCAAGTAGCTATAAAAGAAACAGAAGCCATTTTTACAAAACAACTGGAGACTTCTGATCCATCCGGACTTGGAAAGCAAACAGTTACATTAATGGTATCATCAAAAACAGCTTGGAACCTTTTATCAGTCTCCGCTCAGAAGAGGGAAGACTCGACCTATCCAATGGGGCGGTGATTAGTAGTAAATTAGCGCAATTAGCTAAGGTGGGAGTTGGGGATGACTTACGGATAGATGGCCATAAGATTAGGGTGGCTGCGATTACTGAAAATTATGTAGGCCATTTCGTCTATATGAATCAAGCAAGTTATCAGAAAATCTATGGAAAAAAGGCTACGAAGAACGCCTATTTGGTCCTATTACAGTCTCCGTCGCATCAGTCGGTCCAGAAGGTCAGTCGGGACATGATGGAAGATGGAACCGTGCTTGCTGTCACGCAAAACACTTCCTTGATTTCTCTCTTTCATTCCGTAGCCCAATCATTGAATAAAACCATGATGATTTTAGTTCTAGTATCTATTTTGTTAGCGATTGTTATTTTATACAATTTGACCAATATCAATGTTGCAGAACGAATCCGTGAGTTATCAACCATTAAGGTATTAGGTTTTCATCATCAAGAAGTCACTCTTTATATTTATCGAGAAACCATCCTTTTATCTCTTGTTGGGATAGGATTGGGTTTGGTAGGAGGCTTTTATCTCCATCGCTTTTTGATCGCTATGATAGCCCCAGATGCCATTCTCTTTTATCCACGGGTATCTCTTGGTGTCTATCTTTATCCTATTGTTGGTGTCATTCTAATCCTAGCTATCTTAGGAATCTTGGTAAATCGCCATCTACGCAAGGTAGACATGCTGGAGGCTTTGAAATCTGTTGAATAAAAAATAAGAGAGTGGGACAGAAATCGGTCATTCGTTAGAATTCGATTTCGTCGTCCCACCTCCGCACAGTTGAGTAGGGCTATAAAAGCTGATGAAATCAGCGGAGTAGAGCCCACTCAACCACTGCGTCTTGCTCGACAATCCAAAGACAATTGAGAGGCTAGGACTTTTGTCTCAGCCTCTTTTTAAAGCTTTGGTATAATGAGAAAAGGAGAAGAGACATGATAAAAATTGCTTTGCTTTCGGATATACATGGGAATACAACTGCTTAGAAGCTGTGCTTGAAGATGCCAAGCGTGCAGGTGTAGAAGAATACTGGTTATTAGGTGATATCCTTATGCCGGGGACTGGTAGACGCCATCTCTTGAACCTTCTTGAAGAGTTGCCCATTACCGTACAGATTCTAGGAAATTGGGAAGATAGCTTGTGGCGAGCGATGAAGGGGTTGCTGGATCCATCAAGGGCTAGTCACCGCTATTTGATGCGTCATTGCCAATATATTCTAGAAGAGATTCGACCAGAAGAAATAGAATCCATGCAAAGTCTGCCTATGCAAGTGCATCGGGAAGTTTCAGGCTTAAGAGTGGGCATCACTCATCATTTGCCGGACAAAAACTGGGGACGAGAATTGATCCATATAGGAGACCAGAAAGAATTTGATCGCCTCGTAACCAATCCCCCATGTGATATAGCAGTCTATGGCCATATCCATCAGCAGTTTTTCCGATATGGAAGTGGTGGAGAGCTCATCTTGAATCCGGGATCCATCGGACAACCCTTCTTTTTACAAGCCAATCTTCGAAAGGATCTTCGTGCCATGTATGCCATCCTAGAGTTTGATGACCGGGGCTTGAAAGATGTTGACTTTCGGCGGGTGACCTATGATATCGAGAGAGAACTCCAACTGGCCAAGGATCTGAAACTCCCTTACTTCCAAGTTTACTATGAAAGTTTAGTCAATGGAATCCACCATACCCATAATCATGAGCTTCTACATGAAATAGCTCAGCGAGAGGGACATAATGTAGAAGTAGACGCATGGTTAAGGGAGTTTTTTAACTAGTGTAACAGTTGACATTACAACAAATAAGGGTATAATTATAATAGATTAAAAGAAAGAACTCTAACGTTGGAAAAATAAATGTCCCCAGTTACGGATGGCTTTAGATCCAGTTTAAAACATCCCTATCTGGTTGGAAGAGAGGAATAGCAATGCAAATTTCAAGTCGTTTTACCATTGGAACCCATGTATTAGTGATGATTGCTTTAAAAGGAGACTGCACCAAGGTAACCAGTGATATGATTGCTGGCAGCGTTGGAGTGAACCCTGTCATTATTCGGAAGACCTTGTCCCAATTAAAAAAGGCAGGATTGATCCATGTGGCGCGTGGAACAGGTGGCGCAGAGATGGCCAAAGAATTGGAAGCAATTAGTTTGTTAGATATCTATCAGGCTGTTGAATGCCTTGGGAAGACTGGTCAATTATTTGGTTTCCACGAGCATCCAAATCCAGACTGTCCGATTGGAAATAGCATCCATGACGTTCTAGATGGTAAGTTGGAAGGGATTCAATTGGCTATGGAAAAGGAAATGGCTCAGACCAGCCTCAAAGAAGTAGTGGAACAAACCAAGAAGCAAATGGAGCTGGCAACCGTTTCTTGATTTGAGTCTATGAGAAACTTGATGTTAAAAAGAGAGTGGGAAAGAAATCGGTCATTCGTTAGAATTCGATTTCGTCGTCCCACCTCCGCACGGTTGAGTAGGGCTGTAAAAGCTGATGAAATCAGCGTAGTAGAGCCCACTCAACCACTGCGTCTTGCTCGACAATCCAAAAACAATTGAGAGGCTAGGACTTTTGTCCCAGCCTCTTTTTGTGTTCATTGAGTAAAATATCAACAATCCTTCTAGCTTTACATCACTAAGGCTACTAAGCTGACTAGAATACAAGTTGTTGCAAAAATCCAAGTCCAATAACGATTGGGAATGAACATGAAGGAGAACGATCGCGAAAAGCAATGCGTTGTCCTGTTGCCTCATCAATCATATGCGGCACTTGATCGGAAACAAATTTCTTTGTCAGTAGGTAATTAATGCCAGCAGAAAATATGCCCCAAACACATCCAAAAATAATGCTATCATTTTTTTCGTTTATATTAAGATGTAGAACTGAATAAATCACATTTGCTAAAAATGCTCCGATGATGAAAGCAAGGGTTTACCACGCCAAACAATCATAAAACAATTTCCTGTTTTTTATCTTAATCAAAATAGAGCAAGTCTTTGCTGGTTTCGGTAAAGAGGCCAAAACCATCTTTTGTGACATAGCCACAGTCTTCAATTCGAACTCCGACTTTTCCAGGAATATAGATGCCTGGTTCGACAGAGAAGCACATTCCTTCTTCGATAACCATGTCATTTCCTTCCATGATAGAAGGGAATTCATGTACATCCATCCCAATCCCATGTCCGAGGCGATGGTTGAAGTATTCGCCGTAACCTGCTTTTTCAATGACACTGCGAGCAGCACGATCGACTTCGTGAGCCGTCACACCTGGTTTGATCATATCTAAAGCGGCCTGTTGAGCTTCTAGAGTTAGGTGGTAGATTTCTTTTTTGAAGTCATCTGGTTTTCCTACCGCAACGGTTCGAGTCATATCGGAAGCATAGCCGTTCACCATACATCCCAAGTCGAAGAGAAGAAGAGCATCCTTTTCAATTTTGTTGCTTCCAGGGATGCCATGAGGGTTGGCTGCATTGTTGCCAGTTAAGACCATGGTTTCAAAGCTCATTTCGTAGCCCAAGCGTTTAATCCCAAAGTCGATTTCTGCGACGATATCGGTCTCAGTTTTATCCAGTGAGATAGCGTCAAATCCCATATTGACAGCCTTATCCGCATATTGCCCGGCAACCAACATTTTCTGAATCTCGTCAGCAGATTTGATCAAGCGCATGCGATTAATCCGAGGACTGAGATTGGTAAATGTTGCTTGTTCAAAGACTGAACGAAGCCCATGGTATTTGGTCAAAATCAAATTATCGAATTCCAAAGCGACCTTTTTGGCATCTGGATTGGCGCTAGCCCCTTTGATTCTTTCCCAAGGGTTTTCAGAATCTACATAACCAACCACTTGGAAATCTACAACTGCAGTCGCCCGTTCTACCTCAAGAGCAGGGACAAACAGAAGTGGTTCATGGTCTGGATAGACAAATAGGAAGAGCTGACGCTCGTGAGGATCGCTATAGAATCCTGTTAAGTAGTTGATAGTGACAGGGTCAGAAACTACTGCAATATCAGTTTTTTCGGTTTCAAGAAATGCTACAATTTGATCTAATTTAGACATAAGCTACCTTCTTTCTATTGATAATATTTTGTCAAATTTTTCCTAAAAAATCAAGAGTTTGCAAAGATGTTAAAATGCTTGAAAGTGTTTACAAGAAGTGATAGAATAGTTGTTATAGAAGACTGAAAACGAAATTTTCAATAAAGAAAGGAAGTATTATGAATACAGACGATACTGTAACCATTTACGATGTTGCCCGAGAAGCGGGTGTATCAATGGCGACTGTTAGCCGTGTCGTGAACGGAAATAAGAACGTTAAGGAAAATACTCGTAAAAAAGTATTGGAAGTCATTGAACGTTTGGACTATCGTCCGAATGCAGTAGCTCGTGGACTTGCGAGTAAGAAAACCACAACGGTAGGTGTTGTGATTCCAAATATTACCAATAGTTATTTCTCAACTCTGGCAAAGGGGATCGATGACATTGCGGAAATGTACAAGTACAACATCGTCCTTGCCAACAGCGATGAAGACGATGATAAAGAAGTTTCTGTTGTCAATACTCTATTCTCAAAACAGGTCGATGGGATTGTATTCATGGGCTACCACTTAACAGAAAAGATTCGTTCTGAATTTTCTCGTTCTCGGACGCCGGTGGTTCTTGCTGGGACAGTCGATGTCGAACATCAATTGCCAAGTGTCAATATCGATTACAAGCAAGCGACAGTAGACGCGGTTACACTATTGGCTAAACGAAATAAAAAGATTGCTTTTGTAAGTGGACCGTTAGTGGATGATATCAACGGTAAGATTCGCTTGGCTGGTTACAAAGAGGCTTTAAAAGCAAAAAAATTGTCTTATAGTGAAGGCTTGGTCTTTGAGTCTAAATACCGCTATGAAGAAGGCTATAACTTGGCTGAACGCATCATTGCGTCCAAAGCAACAGCAGCCTTTGTGACTGGGGATGAATTGGCAGCAGGTTTGCTCAATGGTCTAGCTGATCAAGGTGTGAAAGTACCTGAAGATTTTGAGTTGATTACCAGTGATGATTCACAAATTACTCGTTACACCCGTCCAAACCTTTCAACTATTGGCCAACCACTTTATGACTTGGGAGCTATCAGTATGCGGATGTTGACCAAAATTATGCATAAAGAAGAATTGGAAGAAAGAGAAGTTCTTCTTGCCCATACCATCAATCATCGTGGGACTACTAAAAAGTAAAAACCAAGAGGCTGGGACAAAAGTCCTAGCCTCTTAACTGTCTTTGGATTGTCGAGCAAGACTCAGTGGTTGAGTGGGCTCTACTACGCTGATTTCATCAGCATTTACAGCCCTACTAAACTGTGAGGAGGTGGGACGACGAAATCGAATTCTAACGAATGACCGATTTCTGTCCCCCTCTCTTTTTCTTGTCTCTATATGAAGCTCTGGTAAAACTTGAAGGGGTCTGCTAAATCAGGTATAATAGAGGGTATGAAAGTTTTACTGTATCTTGAAGGAAAATCCGTTTTACAAAAATCAGGGATTGGCCGTGCCCTCCAACATCAGATGCATGCCTTGGATTTGGCTGGGATTCCCTATACGACAGATATCTTAGGAGATTATGATGTGGTCCATATTAATACCTATGGCCCTCGGAGTTTGTTACTGTTACACGCTTGCCAAACGTCGGGGGAAAAAGGTCATTATGCATGGGCATTCCACACGAGAAGATTTCCAAAATTCTTTTATCGGGTCCAATCTATTTGCTTCCTTATTTGGCAAATACTTGGCTCACATGTATAAAAAAGCCGATTTTATTATTACCCCTTCAGAGTATTCTAAGCAGCTGATTCAATCCTACGGGGTCAAGACTCCAATTGTCGCTGTTTCCAATGGGATCGATTTGTCTAAATATAAAAAAGATCCTAAAAAAGAAGAGGTTTTTCGGAAGCACTTTAATATCCAAGAAGGCGAGAAGGTCGTTTTATGTGCGGGTCTCTACTTTAGACGAAAAGGGATTGAAGACTTTGTAGAAGTTGCTCGCCGGATGCCAGATGTTCGCTTTATTTGGTTGGGATCGATTAATAAATGGTTGATCCCTCGGGCTATTCGTCGTCTGGTAGAGAAAGACCATCCGAGCAATGTGGAATTCCCTGGCTATTTAAAGGAGCTGTTTTCCAAGGGGCCATGACGGGTGCGGATGCCTTCTTCTTCCCGTCTTACGAGGAAACGGAAGGGATTGTTGTCCTAGAGGCCTTAGCGGCTCACCAGCATGTCGTCCTCCGGGATATTCCAGTTTATCATGGTTGGGTGGATCAAGAGTCGGCAGAATTGTGTCATTCGGTGGATGAATTTGTGGACTCTCTTGAAAAAGTCTTGTCTGGTCAAGTGGATAAGCGAGATGCGGGAGACCGGGTCGCTCAAAGTCGCTCAATTGATTTGGTAGCTGATCAACTAGTCAAAGCCTATCAGCAGGTATTGGAGATGTAATATGCGTATTGGATTATTTACAGATACTTATTTTCCGCAGGTATCGGGGGTTGCGACCAGTATTCGAACCCTTAAAACAGAATTGGAGAAGTTGGGACATACTGTTTTTATCTTTACGACGACGGATAAGGATGTTAACCGCTATGAGGACTGGCAAATTATCCGCATTCCAAGTATCCCTTTCTTTGCTTTTAAGGATCGGCGGATTGCTTATCGAGGGTTTACCAAGGCTTTGGCTATTGCCAAACAATACAAACTGGATATGATCCATACACAGACAGAGTTTTCTTAGGACTACTCGGGGTTTGGATTGCTAAGGAGCTTCGAATCCCAGTGATTCATACCTATCATACCCAGTATGAAGATTACGTGCGTTATATTGCTAAGGGGATGGTTATCCGACCAAGTATGGTCAAATACATCGTCCGTGGGTATATGAATGACTTGGATGGGGTGATCTGTCCGAGTGAGATCGTCTATGACCTCTTGCTGAAATATAAGGTCAAGGCTGAGAAAAGGATTATTCCAACAGGAATTGAGTTGGCAAAGTTTGAACGACCTGAAATCACGCAAGTAGAAACACAAGCCCTTCGTGAAAAATTAGGCATTCAGGAGGGTGAAATCATGCTCTTGAGTTTGTCACGGGTTTCTTATGAAAAAAATATCCAAGCGGTCATTGCTGCACTGCCTGAAGTCTTAGAAGAAAATTCGCATATTAAATTGATTGTGGCAGGTGATGGGCCTTATTTGGGAGATTTGAAAAATCAGGTGCAAAAATTAGGCATCGAACAGGCTGTCATCTTCACAGGGATGATTCCACCAAACGAAACTGCTCTTTACTATAAGGCAGCAGACTTCTTCATTTCTGCTTCAACGAGTGAGACACAAGGTCTTACTTATCTGGAGAGCATCGCTAGTGGGACTCCCTTAATTGCTCAGAGAAATCCTTATTTAGATAATGTGATCAGTGATCGGATGTTCGGAGTCTTATATGAGCAGGAAGAAGATTTGGCTGCAGCTATTTTAGAAGCGACTTTAGCCACTCCAGAGAAGGATGAGACTAAGTGGGAGGAGAAGCTGTATGAAATTTCTTCTACAAACTTCGGTCGCAGGGTCTATGAGTTCTATCTAGACGCCATTATTTCGAAAGATTTTTATAATGAACGTCATCCTGAGGAAAGTCGTACCAAACGGGTAACCAAGTCCATTGTGAAAATTCCACAAAAGGTCATCGCTATGCCAGTGAATGGGTCTGTGAGAATTATGAAGGGCTCCCTTAAACAGGTCAAGAAAATCCGTCATATCACCAAGTTGTTGGATTAGCCTTCATCCAATAAGCAGGGGGCCTAAAGAAAGGCTCTTGGCTTATTGGATGGGATTTTTTCTCTTGCAAAAATTTTCAATCGTGCTATAATACTAGTCAGAGACATATCAAATCTAGGAAATCTGATAGAGAGCGCGTGGAGCTGGAAATCGCGTAGAGGATAGATTTGGGACTACTCGAGATACTTTTATGCAAACATAAAACGGTGGCCACGTTAGAGCCAATCAGAGGTGTCAACATTTTTTGTTGTACATAAATGAAGGTGGAACCACGTTGCGACGTCCTTTTGAGGATGTCGCTTTTTGTTTTTAGTTTGACGCACATTTAAAAAGGATGTAGAAAAATCACGGGAGGTGGATATTTGAGTCGAACTACATTTTCATTTTCTAAGATTGGAGCTATATTATTCTATGTTGCAACATACATATCGGTATTTATCTCTAATGTTTTTGGGATGGACTAGTCACCATTCTTATAAGTTTTTTTTATGCATTAGGGACGCCGCTTCTATTTTTGGGAATTCCCTTCTATAGCATCCTAATGTTTGCTAAAACAATCATAAAAGTTCAGATTGGATACTTATGTAGTTTGACAGCTGCAGTCTATCTTTTTAACGCAGTAACAACCTATCCGATACGGCTTTATCCCATTGTCAATGGATCTACCTTGCCTTTGTGGAAACATGTTTTTATTGTCATATCCCTAGTCAGCTTTTTAACTGCTTCAACTCTTTTATACCGAATTAGAATAAAAGAGTTGAGAACATCAAACAATAATACTAATTAGATCATTTTTTAAGGAGAACATCATGATTAAGATTACTTTCCCAGATGGCGCTGTTCGTGAATTCGAATCTGGCGTTACAACTTTTGAAATTGCTCAATCGATCAGCAATTCCCTTGCTAAAAAAGCTCTTGCTGGTAAATTTAACGGCAAACTCATCGATACAACGCGTGCGATCACTGAAGACGGAAGCATCGAAATCGTGACCCCTGATCACGAAGATGCCCTTCCAATCTTGCGTCACTCAGCTGCTCACTTGTTCGCTCAAGCCGCTCGTCGCCTTTTCCCAGATATTCACTTGGGTGTTGGTCCAGCTATCGAAGATGGTTTCTACTACGATACAGATAACCAAGCAGGGCAAATTTCGAATGAAGACCTTCCTCGTATCGAAGAAGAAATGCAAAAAATCGTGAAAGAGAACTTCCCATCTATTCGTGAAGAAGTGACTAAAGATGAAGCGCGTGAAATCTTCAAAAATGATCCATACAAATTAGAATTGATTGAAGAGCACTCTGAAGACGAAGGTGGTTTGACCATCTACCGCCAGGGTGAGTACATAGACCTCTGCCGTGGCCCACACGTCCCATCAACTGGTCGTATCCAAATTTTCCACTTGCTCAACGTAGCTGGTGCCTACTGGCGTGGAAATAGCGACAACGCGATGATGCAACGGATCTATGGTACAGCTTGGTTTGACAAGAAAGACTTGAAACTACCTTCAAATGCGTGAAGAAGCTAAAGAACGTGACCACCGTAAACTTGGTAAAGAGCTTGATCTCTTTATGATTTCACAAGAAGTCGGACAAGGACTTCCATTCTGGTTGCCAAATGGTGCGACCATTCGTCGTGAGTTGGAGCGCTACATCGTAGACAAAGAGTTGGCTTCTGGCTACCAACACGTCTACACTCCACCACTTGCTTCTGTAGAACTTTACAAGACTTCTGGTCACTGGGATCATTACCAAGAAGATATGTTCCCAACTATGGACATGGGAGACGGTGAAGAGTTCGTTCTTCGTCCAATGAACTGTCCACACCACATTCAAGTCTTTAAACACCATGTTCATTCATACCGTGAGTTGCCAATCCGTATCGCTGAAATCGGTATGATGCACCGTTACGAAAAATCTGGTGCCCTCACAGGTCTTCAACGTGTACGTGAAATGTCTCTTAACGATGGTCACCTCTTTGTGACTCCAGAACAAATCCAAGAAGAATTCCAACGTGCCCTTCAATTGATTATCGACGTTTACGGAGATTTCAACTTGAATGAGTACCGCTTCCGCCTCTCTCTTCGTGACCCTCAAGATACTCACAAGTACTTTGACAACGATGAGATGTGGGAAAATGCCCAAACTATGCTTCGTGCAGCCCTTGATGAAATGGGCGTAGACTACTTTGAAGCAGAAGGGGAAGCTGCCTTCTACGGTCCAAAATTGGATATCCAGGTTAAGACTGCCCTCGGAAAAGAAGAAACTCTTTCTACCATTCAGCTAGACTTCTTGCTTCCAGAACGCTTCGACCTTAAATACATCGGAGCGGATGGTGAAGAGCACCGTCCAGTGATGATTCACCGTGGAGTGATCTCCACTATGGAACGCTTCACAGCCATCTTGATTGAGAACTACAAGGGTGCCTTCCCAACATGGCTAGCACCACACCAAGTAACCCTTATCCCAGTTTCTAATGAAAAACATGTGGACTACGCATGGGAAGTAGCGAAGAAACTTCGTGACCGTGGGGTTCGTGCCGATGTGGATGAACGCAATGAGAAAATGCAATTCAAGATCCGGGCTTCACAAACGCAAAAGATTCCTTACCAATTGATCGTTGGTGACAAGGAAATGGAAGAGCAAGCCGTCAACGTTCGCCGTTATGGTCAAAAAGAAACAGAAACCATGCCGGTAGATGCATTTGTCGAATTGATTCTTGCTGATATCGCAAATAAATCTCGTGTTGAAAAATAAAAGATAGAAAGAGGCTGGGACAAAAGTCCTAGCCTCTCAATTGTCTTTGGATTGTCGATCAAGACGCAGTGGTTGAGTGGGCTCTACTACGCTGATTTCATCAGCTTTTACAGCCCTACTCAACTGTGCGGAGGTGGGACGACGAAATCGAATTCTAACGAATGACCGATTTCTGTCCCATTCTCTTTTGTGTGGATGAAAAATAATAATTTAAGAGGTGTTTTACTAGCTTCTATTATCTAGATATCATTTTTCCATTGCATAACCTTTTTCTTTCTCTTTCTTTACAAATCAAAGTATAACTCCCATTTTTAAAAGAAATTTGCTATAATGAAAGGAAAGAGATTTGAAGAAGCAAAGAAAAAATAGAAGTAGGTACATGTATGAAGAAAATTCTTGTTGTAGATGATGAAAAGCCGATTTCGGATATTATAAAATTCAATATGGCGAAAGAAGGTTATGAAGTCTTGACTGCCTTCGATGGGAAAGAAGCACTGGCTGTTTTCGAAGCTGAGAACCCAGATATTTTGATTCTGGACCTCATGCTTCCTGAAATTGATGGTTTGGAAGTAGCGCGTACCATTCGAAAGACCAGTAATGTACCGATTATTGTCCTATCTGCTAAAGATACCGAATTTGATAAGGTTATCGGTCTTGAAATTGGTGCGGATGACTATGTGACTAAGCCATTCTCCAATCGTGAGCTTCAAGCTCGCGTAAAAGCTTTGTTGCGTCGGACAGAACTAACGGTAGAATCACAGACAGAGTCTATATCAGATTCAGATATTGTGATTGGTGATTTGAAAATCATTCCGGATGCCTTCCTTGCTCAGAAAAAAAGGCAAAGAGCTCGAGCTGACCCATCGCGAATTTGAGTTGCTCTATCACTTGGCGACCCATGTAGGGCAAGTCATGACCCGTGAGCATTTACTGGAAACAGTCTGGGGCTACGATTATTTTGGAGATGTTCGGACAGTGGACGTAACGATTCGACGTTTGCGTGAAAAAATCGAAGATATTCCAGGTCGTCCGGAGTATATTTTAACGCGCCGCGGTGTCGGTTACTATATGAGAAACAATGATTAATCACATCAAAGAAGTCATGACCTCTTATAATTTTGTTTTTATTTTAATCACTCTTGGATTTATTATCGTGGTGGCTTTGCTAATCCTAGAAAATCGTCGGGATAACATGAAGCTACGCTTGTTGAATGATAAAATTAAGAGTTTGATTGCTGGAGAATATTCAGATATTATTGATTTACAAGGAGGTCCTGAATTGACAGAGATTTCCAACAATATCAATGATTTATCAGAAGTTATCCGTTTGACACATGAAAATTTGGAGCAAGAAACCAAGCGCTTGACCAGTATTCTTTCCTATATGACAGATGGGGTCTTAGCGACCAATCGTCGGGGGCAGATTATCCTGGTTAATGAAATGGCTGCCAACAACTCAATGTCGTGGTTGAAGAGGTCATGAACATCAGTATTCTGGAATTGCTTGGCATTAGTGAAGAGTATGAACTGCGTGACTTGATTACCAATGTTCCGGAACTGACGATCGATTCGCAGGATGAAAATGGGGAGTACATTTCTTTGCGGGTTCGCTTCGCCTTGATTCGGAGAGAGTCTGGTTTTATTTCTGGTCTGGTTGCCGTTTTGCATGACACAACTGAACAGGACAAGGAAGAACGGGAACGTCGTTTATTCGTATCTAACGTTAGTCATGAACTCCGAACCCCACTGACCAGTGTCAAATCCTACTTGGAAGCCTTGGATGACGGAGCCATTTCAGAGCCAGTTGCACCAGAATTTGTTAAAGTATCGTTGACAGAGACCAACCGGATGATGCGGATGGTGACGGATTTATTGAGTCTTTCAAGGATCGATAATGAAACCAGTCAATTGGATGTTGAATTGACCAACTTTACAGCCTTTATCACCTTCATTTTGAACCGCTTTGATAAGATGAAAAATCAGGCTGGAGAGAAGAAGTATGATATTGTTCGTGATTATCCCATTTCTCCTGTCTGGGTTGAAATTGATACAGACAAGATGACGCAGGTCTTAGATAATATCTTAAATAACGCCATTAAATATTCCCCAGATGGTGGGGAAATTCGTGTGGGGATGAAAACAACGGATGCCCAGTTGATTATTTCGATTTCGGATAAGGGACTAGGGATTCCTAAAAAGGACCTTCCTCGTATTTTTGACCGCTTTTATCGCGTGGATAAGGCACGTAGTCGAGCCCAGGGTGGGACTGGCTTAGGACTTGCCATTGCGAAGGAAATTATCAAGCAACACAAAGGATTTATTTGGGCCAAGAGTGAATATGGAAAAGGATCTACTTTCACGATTGTTCTACCATATGATAAAGATGCTATCCTGGATGATGGATGGGATAATGAGGATGAATAAGAAAACAAATGGATGAAAAAGGGTTTAAGTATAGTATTTTGGCTTCAGGATCGAGTGGTAATTCATTTTACCTAGAGACACCTAAGAAAAAAATTCTAGTCGATGCAGGCTTGTCTGGGAAGAAGATTACAGGTTTGCTTGCAGAAATTGATCGCAAACCCGAAGATCTTGATGCTATTTTGATTACACATGAACATTCGGATCACATTCATGGCGTTGGTGTACTAGCGCGTAAATACGGGATGGACCTATATGCCAATGAAGCTACATGGAAGGCCATGGAGGGAAGCAAGTACCTGGGAAGGTCGATGACTCTCAGAAACATCTTTTTGAAATGGGCAAGACCTTAACCTTTGGAGATTTGGATGTAGAAAGTTTTGGTGTCAGCCATGATGCTGCGGCTCCACAGTTCTATCGTTTCATGAAGGATGGAAAGAGTTTTGTCATGCTGACAGATACAGGCTATGTTAGCGATCGGATGGCAGGGATTGTTGAAAATGCGGATGGCTATTTGATTGAGTCCAACCATGATGTGGAAATCCTACGGGCAGGCTCTTACGCCTGGCGATTAAAGCAACGGATCTTATCCGATTTAGGTCACCTCTCTAATGAAGATGGTGCCGATGCCATGATTCGGACCCTTGGCAATAAGACCAAGAAAATTTATTTGGGTCACCTATCCAAGGAAAACAATATCAAGGAATTGGCCCATATGACCATGGTCAATCAATTGGCTCGAGCAGATTTGGCAGTAGGTCATGATTTTGAAGTGTTGGATACATCTCCGGATACAGCGACTCCGTTAGTAGATATCTAAAAGATAAAAAGAGGCTGGGACAAAAGTTCCAGCTTCTCAATTGTCTTTGGATTGTCGAGTAAGACGGAGTGGTTGAGTGGGCTCTACTACGCTGAATTCATCAGCTTTTCCAGCCCTACTCAACTGTGCGGAGGTGGGACGACGAAATCGAATTCTAACGAATGACCGATTTCTATCCCACTCTCTTTTCGGTCAGTATTCTAGGTTGGAAATGAATGGAAGAATAGGAGCAGTTAGTTTGAAATATGTGTATATGACAGTGGGGGTTATTTCCTTAGGACTAGGGATTATTGGGATTCCTTTACCGATTTTACCTACGACCCCGTTTCTTTTATTAGCCATGGCTTGTTTTGCAAAAAGTTCTCAACGATTTGAAAACTGGTTACATGGGACCAAGTTGTACCAAACGTATGTAGCAGATTATCGGGAAACAAAGTCGATCTCTAAGAAGCGGAAAAAACAAATTATTCTACAAATTTATCTTTTGATGGGGATTTCCATTTACCTGGCTCCACTCTGGTTTGTGAAAGTAGGCCTAGTGGGATTAACTATTTTTATAAGCTATTATTTGTTCAAAGTGATTCCGGATAAAGAAGAATGAGATAAAGAAAGAATAGGCCATAAATCCTATTGTGAAAACAAGGGAAAGGAGTGCGATACGCACTCTTTTTTGGTATAATAGAGGGGTGCATCTTTTGGATGAAATGAGTCATAAGATTCGATTCAGATGCATAAATGAAGAAAGAAAGTAGTAATGTGATGCAAGCCTTATATAACCTTCTTGCTGAGAAATTTCGGCTGACTTTTGACGATACAGAATTGTTGGAAACAGCTTTTACACATACCTCATATGCGAATGAGCATCGCCTCTTAAAAATTTCACATAATGAACGTTTGGAATTTAGGAGACGCTGTTCTCCAGTTAGTGATTTCCGAATATTTATTTGCCCTCTACCCAAACAAGCCAGAGGGTGATTTGTCAAAAATGCGCTCCATGATTGTTCGTGAGGAAAGCCTGGCAGGTTTTTCTCGTGATTGTGGTTTCGATCAATTTATCAAACTTGGCAAGGGAGAGGAAAAATCTGGAGGACGTAACCGAGATACCATCTTAGGAGATTTGTTTGAAGCTTTTTTAGGGGCCTTGCTCTTGGATAAGGGAGTGGAGACTGTTCGGAATTTCATTCAGCAAGTCATGATTCCTAAAGTCGAGGCAGGTCAATTTGAACAAGTGATTGACTATAAGACACGCTTGCAAGAAATCCTTCAAATCCACGGCGATGTACAGATTACTTATGAGGTAACGAGTGAGTCAGGTCCAGCTCATGCCAAGGAATTTGAAGTTCAAGTGTCTGTCAATGGGAAACTAATCGGTCAAGGACGTGGCCGGTCTAAAAAGGCTGCCGAACAAGAAGCAGCAAAAATAGCAGTGGAAAATAAGGTGGATCCCTCATGTATTTAAAGGAAATTGAGATTCAAGGATTTAAGTCTTTTGCAGATAAGACCCGGGTCATCTTTGACCAAGGGGTAACCGCAGTTGTTGGCCCTAATGGATCTGGAAAATCAAATATTACAGAAAGTCTACGGTGGGCCTTAGGGGAATCGAGTGTCAAGAGCCTACGTGGAGGCAAGATGCCGGACGTAATTTTTGCAGGGACTGAAACTCGTAAACCCTTGAATTACGCCTGCGTAACGGTAGTGCTGGATAACCGGGATGGCTTTATCAAACATGCTGCTAAGGAAATTCGAGTAGAACGCCATATCTATCGCTCGGGTGACAGTGAGTACAAGATTGATGGCAAGAAAGTCCGTTTGAGAGATGTCCATGATCTCTTTATGGATACTGGACTTGGGAGAGACTCTTTCTCTATTATTTCTCAAGGGAAGGTTGAGGAAATCTTCAATTCCAAACCAGAAGAGAGACGGGCTATTTTTGAGGAAGCTGCTGGGGTTCTTAAATTTAAGACGCGTCGTAAGGAAACGGAATCTAAGTTGGTCCAAACCCAGGATAATTTGGACCGTTTGGAAGACATTATTTTTGAGTTAGAGGGGCAAATCAAACCTCTTGAAAAGCAAACGCTTGTGGCCAAACGTTTCTTAGAATTGGATCAACAACGCCAAGTCCTTTATTTGGATGTTTTGATTGCTCAGATCGAAGTCAATAAAAAAGACTATGATCAAGCAGTCCAAGAAGAAGCCTCCATCCAGGAGCAATTAAAGGCTTATTACCAGAAAAGAGAAGAGTACGAGGCAGAAAGCCTCCGATTGAAACAGAGTCGTCAGGCCCTTCAACACCAATTATCAGATGATCAGGCTAGCCTCATAGAATTAACTCGCCTCTTAAGCGATTTAGAGAAACAAATCGAATTGGCACGCTTGGAGTCACAACAGGTCACCCGAAGCCGTCAGGAAAATCAAGAGCGGGTCAATGCTCTGGAAGAACGCCTACAAGTTCTTCGGAATCAATTGGAAGAAAAACAAGCCAATACAAAGAGTCTTCAAGAAGAACTCCAAAAGAGCCAAGAAGCTCTCGAAAGTCTGGAGAAAGAATTGGCCAGCTTCTCAGAAGATCCAGATCAGGTGATCGAGTATCTACGTGAAAAATACGTGGCCTTGATGCAGGATGAAGCAGAGCGGTCAAATGAATTAACAACAATTGAAAATCAATTGGAAGCTTCAGCTCAATTGTCACAAAGTAAAAAGGAAGATTACAAAAATCAAATCCAATTGGTGACAGAATTGCAGGAAAAAGAGCAAGTTGCTAAAGAGGCTTATCAACTCGCTCAAGAGCATCTGAAACACTTGCTTGAGACCTATCAGTTAGAAGCGAAACAGTTTGAGGAAGCTCGCCAGGCCTATCAAACAGGGCAAGCCAAGATGTTTGATCTACTGGATCAAAGTAAGGAGAAACAGGCTCGCATTAACAGTTTGGAGGCGATTCAAAAGAATCATAGCAATTTTTATGCGGGTGTGAAGAGTGTCCTGCAAGAAGCAGCTCGTCTGGGCGGGATTGTAGGAGCTGTCAGTGAAAAACTCTCCTTCTCACCAGAATATCAGATTGCCTTAGAGATTGCTCTGGGAGCCAGCAGTCAGCATATCATCGTAGAAGACGAAGGAGCAGCAACACGGGCTATCGAATATTTGAAAAAGAATCGCTCGGGTCGGGCAACCTTCCTTCCTTTGACCACCATTAAACCACGATACCTAGCTGGAAAGAATCAAGAACTGATTGAAGCCTGTCCCGGTTTTCTAGGGATGGCTAGCAGTTTGGTTGACTATGATCCTTCCCTAGAGTCGATTTTCCAAAACCTCTTGGGGGTTACGGCTATTTTTGATACCATTGACCATGCCAAGGAGGCTGCTCGTAAGGTCGCCTACCAGGTTCGTATGGTGACGCTGGATGGAACCGAACTTCGCACAGGTGGTTCCTTTGCAGGGGGAGCGAATCGAACCAATAATTCGATTTTTATCAAACCAGAACTGGATCGCTTGCACCAAGAATTGGCCTCTATTCAGAAGAATTTGCGGGAAGTAGAAGGCCAGGTTCAAGAGAAACAGGAACAAGTGACCAGATCACAAGAAAAACTAGAATCTTTGAAAGCCCAAGGAGAAGGAGCTCGATTAGAAGAGCAACGTCTTCAACTGGCTTTTGAGCAAGCTCACCAGCAACTCCTAGAAGCAGAAGGACTGCTAGAAGTTATCCGTGCAGAGCTGGATGAGGGGAGTAACCAAGAGCTCCTCCAAAAACGAGATCTTTTGAAAGCTCGACTGAAAGAAATTGAGGCAGAAAAAGAGCAAGTCACTGCGGAGATTGAAGAAGTCAAGCTCAATAAAGATGTCATTGTTGAGAAGGTAGAAAGCTTACGAACAGCCATTGCCAAGCTCCAATTGCAGAGAACAGAACTGAAGAGTCAACTGACCTTTGACCAGACAGATATAGAACGTTTGCAACAAGAGTTGGCTTCTACTGAACGAGAAATTCAGGCCCTCCAATACGCGATTGAGCAGGGAGAAGACCGACATGAGCAAATCGACGTCTCTGTCCTTGAAAAACAACTGCAAGAAACCCTTCAAGAGAAAACTGCTCTAGAGCAAGCTGTGATTCGCAAGCAATTTGAATTGGAGGATTTGGAAGGCCAGTCAGAAGATGTAGCCGGTCATATGGAGCAAGCTCGTCGTCAAAACGAGGAGTGGATTCGCCAACAGGCCAAAGCAGAATCCAATCGTGATCGCTTGGCAGACAAATTGAATAAACTGATGTTGGCTCTGACAGACGAATTCAAGATGAGTTTTGAAGAGGCTTCTAAACAGGCCAATGAACTCGAAAATCTAGCCCAGTCTGAGCAAGCCTTAAAAGACTTGGAAAAAGCCATTAAGGCCCTGGGACCTGTTAACATCGATGCCATCGAACAATACGATGAAGTCAAGACGCGATTTGATTTCCTTTCCGGTCAACGAGAAGATGTCTTGGCAGCGAAGAATCTTCTTCTTGAAACCATTAATGACATGAATGATGAAGTGAAAGAACGCTTTAAGTCGACATTTGAAGCGATTCGTGAATCTTTCCGAGTAACCTTTAAACAGATGTTTGGGGGAGGATCGGCAGATCTCATCCTGACGGATGGGGATCTCTTATCAGCTGGGGTAGAGATTTCTGTCCAACCACCTGGTAAGAAATTCAATCCTTGAATTTGATGAGTGGTGGAGAAAAAGCTTTGTCAGCATTGGCCCTCCTCTTCTCGATCATTCGTGTCAAGACCATTCCATTTGTCATCTTGGATGAAGTAGAAGCAGCTCTAGACGAAGCCAATGTTAAACGGTTTGGAGATTACCTCAATCGTTTTGATAAGGAAAGTCAGTTTATTGTGGTTACCCACCGTAAGGGAACCATGGCTGCAGCAGATTCCATCTACGGAGTGACCATGCAAGAATCAGGAGTCTCCAAGATTGTGTCTGTGAAGCTGAAAGATGTAGAAGGAATGGATAATGGAAATTAAATTAGTCGCAACGGATATGGATGGGACCTTTTTGGATGAAAATCATCAATTTGATCATGCTTTATTCCTAAAGGTGCTAAAGAAATTTCAAGAAAAAGGGATCTACTTTGCGGCAGCAAGTGGTCGGGCTCTCCTCTCTTTAAAGACAATCTTTAAAGAGGTTCAGGATCAGATTATTTTTATAGCTGAAAACGGTAGTGTTGTTGAGTTTCATGGTGAAGATGTCTATGAGGCAACCATGAGTCCTGATTTTTACCAAGCCATGTTTGCCAAGTTGCAAGAATGTCCTTATTTCGATAAAAATAAGTGCTTGTTAACGGGAAAACGCGGGAGCTATGTTCTAAAGACGGTTGATCCAGACTATCTAGCTGCTTCACAAAACTACAATGAAAACATTCAAAAGGTGTCAGATCTTTCAGAAATTGATGATATTGTCTTCAAGATGACCACTAATTTTGATCAAGAAGTATTGGCGGAAGGTGAGGCCTGGGTTACCCAAAACGTTGAAGGGGTTAAGGCCATGACCACTGGTTATGAGAGCATTGATATTGTCTTGGATTATGTGGACAAGGGAGTAGCCATCCAAGCCCTCATGGATCAGTTGGGCATTAGTCGGGACCAAGTCCTAGCTTTTGGAGATAACCTCAATGATCTTCATATGATGCAGGTCGTTGGTCATGCGATTGCGCCAGAAAATGCCCGTCCAGAGATTTTGGAGTTGGCTGAAACAGTAGTAGGTCACCATTCGACAGGATCTGTCCTTCGCTATATGGAGGAAGAACTATGAGTCATATTAAGGTTATCGCACTAGACTTGGACGGCACTCTCTTAAATTCAGAAAAGAAAATCTCCCCTCGGAATCTGGCTGCTATTCGTGCAGCACAAGAAAAAGGGGTTAAAGTGGTTTTGACCACGGGGCGTCCCCTCAAGGCCATGGATTTTCTGCTCCAAGAAATTGGGACTGCCGGCTTGTCAGATGAATTCACCATTACCTTTAATGGAGGCTTGGTACAAAAGAATACAGGAGAGATCATTGCTAAAACAGTTTTCTCTCGCGATGATGTCCTTCGGATTTATGAAGAGACAGAGGCCCTTGGCTTGCCCTTGGACGCTATTAGTGAAGGGGATGTTTATACACTTGCATCTGATCAAGAATCTCTTTATCCCCTCTATAATCCTTACTTGAACTTTATTCCGATATCTATCGATGATTTGTCCAGCCAGATTTCCTATAACAAGTGTGTGACAGCCTTTCATCAGGACTATTTGGATAGCGCTATTCCAAAGATTTCTCCTGAATTAGGGGAGCGTTTTGAGATTTAAATCGAGGGACATGCTCTTGGAATGGTGCCCCAAAGGAGTTCAAAAGGATCGAGGCTTGGAGGTTTTGGTGGAGTATTTAGGAATCGATGCTAGTCAAGTTATGGCTTGCGGTGATGAAGCCAATGATGCCAGCATGTTAAAATGGGCAGGACTCGGAATCGCTATGGCTAATGCGGTGGATGAGGTGAAGGAGATTGCAACCCTAGTATCAGACTACACCAATGATCAAGATGCTGTCGGAAGAGCGATTGAAGAATATGTATTGAAGGAGGGTCAATAATGGGATTATTTGACCGACTATTTGGAAGAAAAGAAGAAACAAAACCACAAGCCCAAGATCTTACAGAAGAGATTGGGGGAAGCGAGGAAAAAGCAAGCTCGCCAGCTGAGCCGGTATCAAATAAGCCTTCACAAAGTGATGAGGCTAAAATTTCGGCAATGGAAGCCTATTATGCGGAATTGAAAGAGCGAATGGCTGCCGAATCAGCGAGACCATCTCAAGAGTTGAGAGTCTCTAGTGAAGAAGTGACTTCAGAAGAGCCGGTAAATCAGGAAACAGCTATTGAGGAAGAGTTAGTTTCTCAAGCAGAGCAGGAGACCTCTCCTGAGGAAGGAACTGAGCCTGCTCCTGTGACTGAAGATCAGACCTTAGAAGCAGAAACTTTACAAGAAGTGAGTCTTGATGAGGAACACCTAGATTCTTCATCAGATCTTGTCCAAGAAGCCCTTGAAGAGGAAGTTCTTGTAGGGACTGAAACAAAAGCTGAGACTTTAAGCCCTTCCCAAGAGTCTGACAAAGTAGTGGATGAAGAGCCTGAAGATGTGCCAGAATTGGACGTGGTAAGGGAAGCAGCAAGTGTTGAAGAAGAAATTGCTGAAAGTTCAGAGGAAGGAACCGAAGAGCTTGAAGCAGAATCACCAGTAGAGGAAGCTACTAGCGAATCCGAGATTTCAGAAGAGGTTGAGAAAGAGTCTTTAGTAGAAGAACCTACAAGTGAGCCAGTGATTGCTGAACCTACAGAAACGGTTCAAGAAAAATACAATCGGAGCTTAAAGAAAACTCGGACTGGCTTTGGAGCAGCTCTTAATGCCTTCTTTGCCAACTTCCGTTCCGTCGATGAAGATTTCTTTGAAGAATTAGAAGAACTCTTGATTATGAGTGACGTCGGGGTCCAAGTAGCATCGAATCTGACAGAAGAGCTCCGTTACGAAGCTCGCTTGGAAAATGCCAAGAAACCGGATGTCTTGCGTCGCGTGATCATTGAAAAATTGGTGGATCTCTACGAAAAAGATGGCCAATACAATGAGCAAATCAACTTTAAAGACGGCTTGACGGTCATGCTCTTTGTGGGAGTGAATGGCGTTGGGAAAACAACCTCCATCGGAAAACTGGCTCATAAGTACAAGAAGGAAGGGAAAAAGGTGATGTTGGTCGCAGCAGATACCTTCCGAGCAGGTGCGGTTGCGCAGTTGGCTGAATGGGGACGCCGTGTAGATGTGCCTGTTGTCACTGGTCCTGAAAAGTCAGATCCTGCAAGTGTCGTCTTTGATGGGATGGAACGGGCCGTGGCAGAGCATGTCGATGTTTTGATGATTGATACGGCTGGTCGCCTTCAGAACAAAGACAATCTGATGGCTGAATTAGAAAAAATTGGTCGCATTATCAAGCGAGTAGACCCTACGGCCCCTCACGAAACCTTCTTGGCCTTAGATGCTTCCACAGGACAGAATGCCCTGGTCCAAGCCAAGGAATTCTCTAAGATCACGCCTATTACTGGAATAGTCCTCACTAAAATTGATGGAACAGCTCGAGGAGGAGTGGTCCTTGCAATCCGGGAAGAGTTGGATATCCCTGTAAAATTAATTGGTTTTGGTGAAAAAATCGATGACATCGGTGAATTCAATTCTGAAAACTTTATGCGTGGCTTGTTAGAAGGTCTGCTATAAAAGAAAATCCTGCAAGAATACTTGCAGGAATTTTTTTATTCTAGACGACCATCTTTACGATAGGCAATATCTGGTTGATGGCTTTGTCGTAGGTGTAGCGGCGGTTGAACGCAATACAACAAAGGCCGTCTGAAAGTTGGCTGCAATTGGTTGGGAATCAGACGGCCTGAGAGGTTATTGGAACAAAAAAACGCATGCATACCTTTCGCACCCAGTACGCAGGTTACAGCTTGTTATTTACTTTAGTTAATTGATTATATTTACGTAATTTGGCTATATCTTTCCCTGTTTTTATCATTTCAATACAATTAAATTGTATTTTATAATCTTCTTCATAATACATATCAAGCTGTTCATAATCTGTTTCATAATACATAATATCAATTGTTTCAATTACTTTTATCACTACAATTTATAATAAAAAAATTAATTCATTTTTTTATTTACGAAATCATATAGATATGATAATCCTATCATAGAATTTTTGTGTAAATATAGCCACGTTATCTGAAAAAAATCCTCTGTGTCAGGAATAATTTCATTTAATATATTCAACGTTTTTTTAATCTTATCAGGAGAAATTTCTTTGTTTATACTAATATAAAAAAACATTCTATCTAGCAACTCAGTACATAAGGAAAAATATGGTTCTTTAGTTACTCTTTTAATATGATTTTCTTCTAAAAACTTATCAAAATCTTCTATAAAATGTAAAATTCTATCGATGCAACATGCTCCAAAAAGTAATCTTTGTGTATTTGTTAAATTGTCTAATTCCTTTTTTACTTTTTCCTCATATTTTTCCATATTAGCACCTTTCTATGTTACGTCTTTTTCTACTTTTCTTACCAGAACGAGGAGTTTTACTTTTAACACCTTTTTCATTAATCAAATCTTCACAATCAAGACATACAGGACGTGAGGCCTCAATTTCTGTAATTCCTTTTCCTGACTTGATTAAAGATTCTTCTGCGTGAGCAGCTTTCATATTTATAACAGTAATACCTTTGTACTCGGTTCAAGTTCTCTTAACCTTAGGTACTATATTATCACTTGATGATATAAATAATTTTCCACTTGTACTTCTTCCAATCGCTGTTGTCTTAAATCTTTGTGCGGTTTGGTCGCAGTGGAAGTAGTGGGTCTGTTGGCGACTTTTTTGATTTCGGCACGGACGAGTTAGCTTTCGAGATCGTATAGGTAGTACTGGTTTTTGACATTGGGCAGCTGACGGTAGTTAAAGTTGCTCAATACGTCGTAGGTATTGCGATGGCTGAACACGTTACAACAAAGGTCGTCTGAAAAGCAGAAACCGCGTGCGTGCGTACTGCACATACCCTACGTCAGGACTGAAAGTTTTGTGTGGGCTACGGCTTGCTTTATACAGAGCATAGATTACTAATATAATTTTTCAAGCAATTCTATAAAATTTTCTGCAATCACTCCGATCTCTTCATCAATAGAGTCGATATTATGATTAAAAAAACGAATTTTTCCATCTGAAGACAAAATGATACTATCACCAGAAGGAGTATTTGCAATAGGTAAACCATATTGCTGAAAATCGGAATATATATCAATTATAGAGTTAAGTTTATAATCAGACTTAAAAGACAAAAAATGATCAATAACTATCTTATTACCTTTTATTCTAACCTTTGATGGAACCCCTCCATTATTTCTAAGTAAAAAATCAACATAATCTGTATCAACTTTAAAACCTAATTTATCTTGAAATTCAATAATATCTTCGATACTAGGGTTGGTTGAATTATATGCTTTACTTAGACTTTGTAAAGTTCTCTTATCTGGCAAAATTCCATAATTTTTCATCTGTTGTATATCATCTGGGCTCAAACCAAATTTTTTAAATTTAATATTCACTTTAAATCACTCCTATTACTAACTTGGTTAATTTATTTAACACTTCCCTTTTCTTTTTCTCTTCCGTGTTTGATGTTGGACCGCACTGCCTGTATGTTTCACAGAGTTATGTATGTCTTCAGGCAGTAGTCTCATCACCCCTCCTGTATCATGATGCCAAACAAAACCTGGAGGAGCTTCTGCACCAAAAGGATTATTTTTTCCAAAAGCCAATATATTTGCCTTCTTAAAATCTTTATAATCACTAACAGGTTTACCAATATTAATGTTTTTCACAGAGTAACGACTAAAATCAGGTAATCCAAACATATTAAAGGGCACGTCATGAGGGTATCTCCCTTTCAGTTCTCCACTTACATGATACGTAGGGACTGAAAGTTTCATACGGGCTACGGCTTGCTTAATAAATTTATTGAATATTCCAATTAAAAATACTTAAATGGATAAACATTAAACAAATTATTACTTATACTATTTACTGAATTTATAAACTCAGTTTTTCTATTATCCGTAAGTGTCTCTCCTTCATCTAATAGGTATTCTAATTCTCTGTATAACAAAGCCAACTGGATAAATTGTGAGAAACCTATCCCTAAATTTGTAAATCCAGATCTGGTATATTCTCCAGTATCATGATTATAATGAAAAATGGTATTATCTATTTTATTTAAAAACCATCCATCTCCCTGTCCTGCTTGTCCAATACTCCAAAAACACCTTGATATTTCGGGATAATGAATCTCTAAGTATCTATTTTCATTTAAAGCCTCTTCATAATTAAAAAGACAAATATCAGGTATTATCTCTACCTCCTGATATTTAGTAATAAATAACAAATAGTTATTATCTAACTTGGGAAGTTTATCTAACTTTTTAATTTCCACTTTACGCTTAATACATATATTAAAAAAATCTTCGGGAAATAATTTTAATTTGAACATAAAAAGTATCCTTCATAAATTTTTTTGATAGAAGCATATTTCCTTCAATACCATATTGTTAAGATTAGGGGTTTCATGCGGGCTATAGCCCACCAAAATCGATTTATAATCTATTTTTTATTTAGGTTTTTTAAAATTATTTAATAGTTTTACTATCTTCTCTTTATTTTCGCTGGATGAGTTAATTGCAATTCTAACGGAATCTTCTCCAAATTCATTTTGTATATTTTTATCAGATCCATTGTCAAGGAGTAATTTCACCATTTCTATATTTCCAAACATGCATGCATAATGTAGGGGGGTATATCCTAAGTCCCCCTTAAGATCGATCAATGCCCCATTTTGAAGAAATACAAGAGCATCATTTAAAGAATTATTTCTGGCTGCAATATGTAAAACTGTATCATCCATATCTCCTACTTGATTTACATCTTCAATAGTGTCACCTAAAAAATCAGGATGCGTTTCATATTTTTTTAAAATACATAATAATTCTTTTTTCATTAACAATACCTATAGTTCTAAGTTGATAAATCTAATATCTGGAGTTTATTTAATACTTGTGACACAATGTTCTTTATGCTCTTTTTTTTAGATTGTTGAATCTGTTTTTACGTTCTTGTATTTTTTGAGTATGACTGTCTTGGCCGTATTCGTAGGCGGTTTTGGCTTAGATTGTTAGGGAAGAAATATTTCAGACAACCCCAGGTGGTGTATTCGCCGTACCATAAGAGATTGCCGTGGATGTCCGTTATCTCCCTCAGGATGCCGATTTGGTCGTAGTGGAAGTAGTGGGCTATGGCTAGCTGCACACATCCTTCTTCAAGATTGAAGGCTTCATGCGAGCTATGGCTTGTTACACTTACTATATATACACGACGCTACGCCAGTTTATCAATCATCAGGATTTTCTTCTAAACAATTTAAAAACTCATCAAATGATTTCGCAATAATAATTGAATTTTTTTTAAAATTAGCTTCTCTTGATATATTTTCACTCCATACATCCCTTACATAATAAATAATTTGCCAACTGTTTTTTTCTAAACAGAGATAATTTCCTCCCCAATCAAAGCAAAAGGAATCAGATTTATAGGTAACTCATTAACTTCCCATTCATTTATTGCTCTTCCTTCCAATGTGAAATCTGGATCATCCTCAAACTGCTTAGAATATTTCATTGGAATGAAGTCGCGAATTTCAATATAGTCATAATCGATATTATCATTGACAAAACATGAAAGATTGGGAGTACCTCCATTCCATTTGAAGTAATGTGACTTGAATGAAGCTGGAAAAGATACTTCTAAATTTTTTTCAATCTCATTGAAATCATTTTCAGATAAATTTTTATCGCAATCATAAAAACTAAGCATAACAACCTCCTTTAACAATTAAACAAGCAGCAGTTTTTTTCTTCTCCCTTCACTTTTGGAGCAGTTTTCTTACCTTAATGTTATTTTTATAAATTTTGATCAGATTTCCCTTCTCATCATATTCATAAACAAAATCCATTATTTTATTATCATTAATATATTTCTCAAATTTAATTAATTTTTCCATCTTTATAAAAACCCAATATAATAAGATATAGTCTCTTTTGCTTTTTTTCGGATATTATCTACCTTATCTAAATTGATTTCATCATACAATTTTTGCAGGATGGTTATACTTAGGAAAAAGTCATTCCTAAATAGTATCTAACAGTCAAATCATTATATTGAGTATTTTTTTGTAAGTTGTTGTGACATTTTTTTAAAGCTCCTGTCAAAAGGCAAAAATAGTTCCAATTATTCCAATCAGTAACTTTTTTTCATTTTACTTGCTCCAATTTTTAAACCGTATTTTACAAAGATATGCTCTATAGTTTTTTTAAATCTTTATTAAATCAACGTTTTTGAAGGGGATAGAGCTGTAAAATATTATATATATACCGTATTGATAAACCAAGACAGTACCAAAAATTAAGGTTTCGTAGCTTATAAAATAAAGAAAGTTGTCTCAAGTATTTGGGCTTTTTTTATTGTCTTTTTGTAACAAAGTGACATAGTCACTTTTAGTGTGGAATAGGTGAGATAAAAAAACAGTGTTTCGTTTTTGGTCAATGAAGTAAAGCAAAACATATTGGTCTATAATTTTTCCTCGTGTGGGATACTTGCTGTTAATCTTTACTCCGATTTTCTCATCAGCGTCAAAGCCTGCTTCAGGAAAAATCTCTAAACTTTTTAAGCTGTCTAAGATTTTAGCCACAGTATTTTTGGCGGATTGAGGGGATAGAAGTACCGTAGCTATATAATCGTGTATATTGTTGATAGCTTCCTCGACCTCTTTTGAAGCAATCACTTTATAAGCCATAACGTACCCTCATATCGTCTAGGGAAGTTCCTTCGCCTGCCTCGTATTCTCTCAAGGCACGCTCAGATTGGGCTTGTAATTCTTCAATCAACTGTTCTCTACGTAGATCTTCGGCCGTCTTAATAGGCAAATCTTGCTCCAGAACTATTTGCTCAATAAATAAAGAAATAGCATCTGTCATTGTCATTCCCTTTTCCTTGATAATATTTCGAGCTTGTTCCATAGTGGCTTCATTCAGTTTAAAATTGTATTGTTTCGATAAAGTTATAGCCATGATATATCTCCAATCTATACGTTATAGATTGATTATATATGAGATATAGATTTTAATCAAGAAAAAAAGTCCTGTTTGATAACAGAACGAAGTTATTTCAATAGATGTCGTAGTGCTTTAGTTGACTGACGTACTGAGCGGTCAAGAAAGCGTAATACAGAAAATGCAAGCATCCAACCAAAAAGTGTTTTTCTCATAGAGTTATCTCATCACTAAATAGTATACTACAGCTTTTTTTTAGCTGCGATTTCCTCGACGGTCTTCTTTTTGAAAAATTCGATTTTTTCAATCGGAGTCATATTGAGATATGTTTTGATAAAATCACGATAAATCAGATACTTTTTATCAGGATCAAGTAAGTTATGAAAGAGGTTAATAACTCCAGTTTTAAAGGCATCAATATCCTCAATAACAAGAAGAATATAAGGTGATTTTTGTATTAGATGGATGTTATAGTTATCCTTGAGGCGAATTTTTTATAAAGCCCTCTTGGGATGTGCGTTCTTATAAACCCGCTCATCTTTTTCAGACGACCATAGCTGGTAAAATTGCCGAATCACAAGAGATTGCCGTCTTTATCGGTCATCTCTCTTGGGATACTGATTTGGTCGCAGTGGAAGCAGTAGGTTTGCTGGTGGCTTTCTCCGTCTTCGTTGGTGTAGTTTAGACAGCTAAACCGCATTCGTGCGTACCGCACCTACGCTACGGCGGAATTGGAGGTTTCATTTAGGCTACGGCTTGCTAAATATAGATTTTAAAATTCAATGTAATTATCATTATCCATGTAATAATTTAGAGCATCAATAAATTGAACTTTTGTAAAATTTGGATACCGTTCATCTAAGTCATCGTAAACATCCATAAATACATCCCCACTACATAAAATATCTAATCTATTTTCGTTTACAAAATCAGGAAAAACTTCTTTTCCATCTATTATTTTTGGACCGTTATCCAAATAACAAACCGTCTCTAAATCAAGAATACTCTCATCTTCATCAGAAGAAATATATATGTATGGAAATTTGGCAAATTTATCAGTATCATCATCATTGAATAATCTAGCACATTCAATAACCTCTGATATACTAATTTTTTTCTTCTATAAAAATTTATCTAAATTCATTTTTTTGTTCCTTCTATGATTAAATTAACATTTACCTAATGGTTTGCTAGTGCGACCGTTTAATTTTTCCTCTTCGTTTAATATATTTAAGAATTTTTTTAGACAGCCATTTCTTGAGTTCTTATTTCAAAAAAATAATAAAAATTTAATTTTTGAAATCTATTTTTTTGAACGTAATGAACTTTTTCATATGAATTCAATTGCTCAGCAGAATAATTTTCCATAATTTCAGCATTATCACTATCTACAATAGAAACAAAAAATATGACATTCTTTGTTTTTTTCTTATCTATATTTTCTATTGCTTTTTTAAATCCTTCTATAATTGAATCATATACTTCCGCCTGATATTGCTCAAAATTACCTTCTGATATTAATGTATTTGCATCATTAAGAATATTTTGAATCTCATTATTGAATACACTATCTATTTTCTCAGGAACCTCTCCAAGTCCTATTGCAAATTGAGGGTAATACCATTTAATAAAAGGCTGATCTTCTTTTGGGTAGTTTACTTTTTCTATTTCGTAGTGAGAAATAGTGTTAGCAGCCCAACCCAGATATGAACAATAGTCATCAATATATAATGTATAGGCAAAAACTTCATTAGAATTATATCTTTCTAATACAAATTTAAATGTCTCTGTAACTCCTTTAGATACATTCTGGATTAAATCTTGAATTATAGAATTACTTAAAATACTCATTTTTATTTTCCTTTTATAAATTTTTGTTATCAATCAGTTTCTATGCACATTTACTACGTGATCCGTATTTTCCAAAAACCTTACTACCAATTCTAGTTAATTGCTTGCTCATATATCTATCTGCTTGATCTTTGTTCATTAGACGTAATTTTATCCATCTTGTTACCCTCTTATCAGCCTTCTCCAACGGGAGAGGGAGTAGATGTTGGGATGGAAAAAGTATATCTAACACTTCTTTGATTTATATTAATCCCAAAAAAAGTCTGAATTATTTAATTCCTTCCACTCTTTCAGAGTATAAAGAAAAGGCAAAGAAAAATTTTCCAATATTTTTTCTTTTAAATTTTCTGACACCATGAATGCTCCTGAATAATTAAAATTGGTAGACAATAAAATATCCTTATCTGAATTAGTATATGCCTCCAGTGAAAAATTATCTTCATCTAATGCTAAATCTGGGTAAACAATTTCATCCTGAATTTCCCAATCAACTATTCTTACCAAATAATAGACTTCGTTCGTCAATAACTCCCCTTTTGTATTGACAATAATTGCTTTACTCATTCCAAAATCATGATCAAATCCGTATTTTTTAATAAATTCCAAAAAACGTGCTGACATAATAAAGAAGTCACTATATGACAGAAAATCAAAAGTAACAACTCTTGCTTTCTTTAAGCAGACATAAACCTTTTCAGGCATTGGAGGAATTTCTTGTCCCTTTACGAACCAACTCCATGGAAAGTCAAAATCAGGATGCGTTTTTTTAGGGTTAAACTTTTCTGATATACCTAGAACACCACTACTTACACGTGGTAACCCCATTTTTGCTGCTTTATCCATGCTTTGTAGGGCATATCCCCATACTAGTAATTTTTTCATAATATCCTCCTAATCTAATCGTTTGGGCGAGTTGGTAGAAGTACATCCTCCAACAGATATGGACTTACTCAAACGTTTTTTTAACCTTTCTTGTAAATCTCGTACACGTCGTCACGCTTGTGCCTGTAATCGACCATGATATGGTTCCGGTAGGCGAAACCGCTCAGTTTTTGCTGTCACGTCCATAAACGGCGGTCAAATCGTCGTTTGCCAGTTTGAGGTGAATGAGGTTGCAGAAGTAGTCGTAGGAATAGCTGCTACCGGTATATTCTTTAAGACTATTGTCTTGAACTGTAGGGCTACCGTTATCGGACACCCTACGTCGGAATTATAGACGGCTTGCTTGATCCTCCTCCAGAAGTTATAGGTTCGTAACGATAATCTGCTCAAACTTATTCATTAATTGATATTTATTAATATTTTTAATTCTTCTGGTAGTTTGGCACCATTTCTATGTGCCTTTTTAGCCCAAAATATGGCTTTTTCTTTATTGTCTTGTGTGAAAAATAAATCAGCTAAATTGGATTGGGCAATTGGATGTCCATTTTCTGCCGCGATCTCTAACCATTTAAACTCCAAATCTTGATCAAAAGATACAAACATATGATACTGATATAATTTGAATGCCGAGTTTTTATCTCCATTAGTGGCGTTTTCTTCGAGAATATGTATTTCTTCATCTGAAATCCAATAAGTACTACCTGTTGATATGAAGTTAGTCATTTTTTATTTCTTTCTAGATGTTGTTTACATGATATTAAAGGTGTTGATAACAAAAATAAAATTAGTAGTTTTTCAGTATTTCCATAATTAGCACGTTCCTTCCTCATTTTTTACTTTGAGGAGTAAAGATTCTCATGGTGCCTGGTTTGCTTGTATCTTGCGAGCGATCAGCCTTCATTCCCATCGGTGTTAATCTCCCGTTACTTGAAAACCAAAGAAATTCATTTGGTGCTTTAACTGTAGTATTTAATTCATTAGCAAGTTGTTGTCCAAGAGGGTTTGTTCCTTCTGTTTCAGGTTGCCTGAAAATGTATTTCAGACGACCTTGCATGATTGTTAGAACTTTAACCAATCTACGCCTATTTTTCTAGAAACCTTAGCTTATGTATTCGATTAACAAAATAATAAGTAGATTTAGGAATTATTTATTAACTTTTCGAGATATTCAATACTTCTGAATAAATAATGTTCTCCTATTTGCTGTATCAAATTTGATGAGTCCCTAAATAATATTTTTTCTAAATACGTTTTTAGAATTATAAGCTCATCTTTTTTTAAGAGATTTAAAGCATGAGTGATGTTTTCTGCGGTAGGTATATTTATAATAAATTCTTCTATATTTACTGGAATATCATCATTTCTAATGCCATTGCTGATGCTATCAAAAATTTTAGGCATTAAATAATTTATTCCTTCTGGTGAAAAAAAGATGAATGGTACTAAATTATGTTCATCAAAAATAATTTTCTCTATTGGGGTATATTCATAATACTTAAATTCATCTTTAAATTCCTCTATTTTATAGATATTTTCACGATAAAGTTTTTTGAACAATCCTTCTTTTGGATAATCTCTATAGGGAATTTTTAGGAAGGGCATATTTATCTCCATTATGTTAGATAACTTTTACATTTATAGTGATTTTTCCATGCGGTGTATTCGCCGAACCACAAGAGGTTGCCGTCATTATCGGTCCTCTCATGCGGGATGCCGATTTGGTCGCAGTGGAAGTAGTAGGTTTGTTGGCCACTTTCGCCTTCTTCGTTGGTCCGGTTGTGGACCTGTGCCAAGGGTTCGTAACTGTCGGGATCGGTGTAGATATAGATATATCTGCCGTCCGGTTGGATTTCTTGCGGTAAATGGATGCCGTCCTAAACGAATCCGGTTTCCTCTTCGAGACCGTCTGAAAATTGGAAACTACTTATGTGCGCTCCAAACGTACTCTCTGTTGTGATCGATGGTATCATAAGGGCTACGGCTTGCTAAATAATTTTAGGTTACTTAGGTTTGCATCTGTTTATCTATATTTTTTAAGATCCTGTAATGTAATTAGATCATTACTTAAATCATCTAAAAATAACAATTGAATTTCATATTCACGTTTTAAATTTTTCTCCTCTATTTTGCCATCTTTGGAGTATGGGAAATTCGCTAAAGCATCTTTCCAATTAATTACGTTTTCAGCACATGCAGCAAAATAATAACTATCAGATGATTTTTGTTGTATACCTAGTAACATATTTCGAATCGAAGCTAATAATTCTATAGTTCCTTGTGTTTCTACCATGTCATTTAATGGATCATCATCATCCCAATTTATATCCTCTATAGCTTTTTGAGAGATTCCAATATTTATTTGGGAGAAATCATACCAACCAGCTTTAATGATAGCATCACAGAGTTGGTAGTTCTCGTTTGAATTAGTTATTTTAGTCATATTTTCTTTTATTTTTATCTCAAGGAGCAGTGCATTACAGCACCAAGCTGAAAATTTACATTTCTTTTGTAGATCCATTTGATCTAAAAGAGATTGTACTTTTTCAATATGTAATTCTATATTCATAATTCACCCTTTCATTAATCATATACACCACCAGCACCGTCAACACTTGATTTACATCTTGAACAAGGTGCATTTCTTTATTTGCTGCCCCAAGAAATTCCTTTTCAAGTAACTTTTGTATCATCTGGTATATTTCTCAAGATAATTTGTTCCGCATGATTGATATTCTTCACAACATCTTTCGATAACGTATATTTTTTTACCACTTAAAATGTTTTCTTTAGGGATTCCTAATTTCTCCAATAAGGCTCTCTGTCTTGGATTCAATCATCCGCTACTACCTGCTACATAAAGTGTTTTACTTCCATTTTTCAATTCAACTTCTAAAATCGTGACAGTTGATTTTTCGATTGCACGTGCATCAGGTGTTTTTAGACCTCCTGCCAAATTATGGACAGATTGCGCCATTTTACTTAGTTTTTCATTTAATCCTAAAGGAACAATTCAAGTTTGAATATTTGGTGAAAACTGGTAAAGGTTAATACCACCCAACAACCCAATCGGGTCTTGGTTAATAAACCGTCCTTATCGGTCATCACTCTTTGGATGCTGATTTGGTCGCAGTGGAAGTAGTGGGTTTGTTAGCAGCTTTCGCCTTCTTCGTTAGTCCGGTTATTCTACATATTACGATATTACGTAAGTTATAGCTTGCACAAATTATTGTGCTAAATACCCTGTGTCATAATCTAAATCGTCAGTTTCCACAAACTCATCTAAGAAAATATATATTTCTTCTATATCAACTTGAATTGGTATGTTGATTGCATAGAAATTTGCATTAAATGCTTCAAACTCACATCCAATATCCTTTAGTTTAGTTAATATTTTATCTTTAAATTTCTGATTTTCATTAAAGAAAACAATCCGCAATGTACTATTTTTACTATGAATGATAGTTTTATCATATAATAAGTAATTTTCTTCCTTTTGTATTCCGCTAACAATATCACCAAAAGAGATTTCTTTGCTATAAAAAGGAATATTATTTATTTTAAAATAGCCTTCCTCAGTCACTTCTGCCCAAACGCTTTCCATAGATACTGGAGGATAACCATCAATTACTTCTAGATTTAAAAATAGTTTTTTCATTTTAATTACCTTAAATAACCTTGCTAACTACTGTAGGATCTTGATGTAACAATTTGCACTTACTTAAGTTAAACTTTAGTAATATTCTTTATAGAATCATACATTCATTCTTCCAAATAACGAATATTTTCATGACAAATATTTATTTCTATGTCTTTGAAAAAAGAATATCCTCTTGAGTCAGATATGTCAACCATTCCTTTTGAACTCTTTCGATTTATAAATATCTCTAAAACTATTTCATCAATTGAAGCTTGTGTTTCTCTTAATTTGTAAAATGTTCAATGCGTATTCGATGCAAGTTGATATAGGTTAAAGCCCCCTAGCAACCTAATCAGGTCTTGGTCGGAATAATAATTACGGCTCCAGACCTGCGGCAAAATGCCTTCAAAGGCAAATCCGGTTTCACCAGTTAGTAACTTCAAACCGTGTATTGGATTCACCGGTCGGCCGGCAGCGGCGGGGGCTTTGCAGGAAATACAGGGTTTTGTGGAAGTGCGGGAAAGTATGCCCTTTATAGCTGGGAAGTTATAAATAAAGTTGAATAGTACTTGTTATTTTTTTGTGTGTTTCAACACTAATTTCCTGGTTAAAATTTTGGATTAATTTTAAAAAATCAATAATTAAGTTGATTTGACTAGTGTTAAATATCGTACTTTGGTTTCTTAGGGCAATACATAAAAAGTCAACAACGTAACCATATAAATAAAATTTAGATAAATTAGAAAAAATATATTTTAAACAGCAAGGAGTAAAATATAATATAGCCTTATTAGTGAAGGCTTGCCACTCTAGTGATTCAAGTATTGAGAGAAAATCATCGTATGTTATCTCAATCCAAGTTTTAGTAGATAGTTGCGTTATAGAAAATATATAAGAGTTGTCACTGTCATCAAAACTTATGATGTTATTTTTTTATCAACTTTGAAAACTGGGAAAAGTAGGCCTAATCTTTTTCCTCTAGACAATTTCGTTCTTGTATATATTTTACCTCCATAAGAAATTTTTCAAATTCACAACATAGTCCTAAGTCTTTGACAAACTTGGAAATGTATTCTAAAAAATCATAAATGATATTGATTTCATTTTTGGTTAAAGATTGTAGCAAATTAAATAGTTCACTTACTTCTCCTTGGGATATGTTAGAATAATAGCTAAATAATTCTATGAAACAATCATTATCTATGCTAGGATTTTCTATCGAGCTTAGTAAAAGTGTATTTAAATGTAAAGCATTTTCATTTTTTTGTTTATCTGACATTTGATTTTTAATTAATAAAATTAGATTGTTTTTGTTCATGTCTTACTTTCTACATTATAAGGTATGGCAACATTTGCAGGAATACTTTCCTTAATTAACACTTCTGAATCTGCCACATTGGCATTTCGTGCAAATGGAGTTCCCAAAGAAGCTGTTTTTTACAACGTGTTATTTAATCAAATTGATTTTCAAATCTCATAAAAAAACATCCTTTGTACATATTTAATGAAAGAATATTATCATTATTTTCAATAATATATATTTTTTCATATAGAAAATTTGGAAAGTCAGCCAATACATCTGTAACTGCACTATCTATTGCTTCATACTCATTATCTGTCAGTGGTGAGTCAATATATACATAAAGAGCAAATAATTCTTCAGTCATATCAAATGCAATAAGTCTGACTTTGTTACAAATTGCCCCAAGAAAAGCCCTTTGCATACTTAAAATAATTTTTTGTTTTTTCATAATTAATTTCTCAAATAAAATATAGAATTTATGTTATATCAGGCAATGCAGGAACAATATGGGCTCTTTTTTAGATGAATGAATTGTTCCCCATTCTGTCGGAGTCTCATCTCACGCGGGATGCCGATTTGATCGCAGTGGAAGTAGTGGGTTTGGTTTTCGAGGTCGTCTGAAAATTATTTCAGACGACCTTGGTATTTTGTTGAGCCTAGACCCAGTCTACAGTGATTTGCTATTTTTTATCAAGTAATTTTGGATAAAATTAATAATATTATCTTTTGTCACTTTTGATAAAATAACTAAATTTTTTTCATAAAAAAAATTTAATTCCTGAATTGTTTCCTCGTAATCTTGAATTAATCTATGTATATCATAAAAAGAAAAGCAATACTCCACATCATTAACAAAAACAGTAAAGTTTAACAAAAAACCTTTATTTTTCACTTCAAACTCTGTTAATTCATCGAACCAATCAGGAAATATTATATTCATTTCATACCTCGCTTTGAATTGTAAATAACTTTAATTAGCTACTATTTTAGCTAATGCTTCTTTATAGGCATCTAAAGCCATTGGCTCTCTAGCATAATTTCAAAATGCTTTTTATTCTGACCTCGTTGCTGTATTTTTAATGTATCAGTCACACTACTTTCATCTACTTTATGTGCAGTAAAGCCCCTACAAGTAACTTCATTGGGGTCATTAAAGACTGAAACACCATGAGTAGGCTGAATCAAACCATTCTTGACCTTGTACTCATTAGGTTTAGGGGTAAAGTCTGGGATTCCATTTTTTGAGCCTCTAAAAAATGCGAGTCCAAAAGGATCAATCTATAGCCCTGCATTAAACGCAAACCAATACAGATTCTCCCCACCACATAACCCGATCGGATCCTGATTCACAAACCTCCCGACATCAGGCTCGTAATACCTGAAGAAGTTGTAATGCAGTCCCGTTTCACGGTCGGCGTACTGGTTCTGTAGGCGGAAGGGTTGGTATGCGCTATCCGTTACCTTGGTTTCTTCTTTCAGACGACGTTGCCAAGTTGTAGAGGTTAAATACAATATATAATAAATTTTTAAAATTAAATTTATTATACCTGTTGCATATTAATGTAGTTTTCGAATGTTTCTATATTTGTTAGTTTTTTTATTTCGATTAAAAAAATAGGTATCTAATAAATCAAGAAAAATCGAAATAATTTTTGTTTATCTTTATTTTCATCAAAAATTTATCCCTTTAATTAAAAAAATGAGTACTTAGGAAATAGATTCTCTAATCTTAAAATAAGATCCGCTCCCCAAGAAATTTCTTTTTGGCGAAATATTAGGAGAAGTTTTTTTGCATAAAGATTAAAGTAATATTGCTTAGAGTATTTACTTTTTTTGAATATTAAACATACATTGAATATGACTATTATTATAGAAATAATTCGAGGTATTCAATTTTAAAAAAATCATTTTTTTTAAAAAATAGCTCTTAACTCTATAAAAAATTTTTTCTCAAAATCAGCATTCATGTTGAATTTCTCCTTATTACACTTTAAATTTTAGGAAAATTTAGGTTTATGGTTTATAAAGATCAAGTATACATTTCCATTTCCCTTTGCAAGAATTAGGGCCTTCACCATTAAGGACCCTCACATAGTTATTTAATTGTTTATTTCCCTTACATCTTCCTGATTTTGTATCAGGCTTTAATTCACGCACAATACAATTTTTATAGTCAATTGCATCAAATCGGTAAAATTTTTCCCTGACTTTGTTCTAAAACTACTTTCAAAGTCATATCCACCACCTAATGTAAGAGAGTAATTTTTATGAGCTCTTTTCCCAACTTCAATTGTTGCTTTAACAACGGGATTCGCAGCTCCTTTTGCTAATCCTAGAAAGTCTACCCAAATTTGTACATTAGGCGCAAACCAATACAGATTCTCCCCACAAAACAACCCAATCGGATCCTGAATGATAAATCTTCCGCAGTCAGATTCATAATACCTGAAGAAGTTGTAGTGCAGCTCGTCTTACCGTCAGCATACTGGTTTTGCAGGCGGAAAGGGTGATATGAGCTATCTGTTACCTTGGTTTCTTCTTTCAGGCGACCCCAACCGGTATAGTTGCTGAACCACAGTAAATTACCGTCTTTGTCTGTCATCTCTCGCGTGATGTCGATTTAGTCGCAGTGGAAGTAGTGAGTTTGTTGGTCGATTTCTCCGTCTTCGTTGGTCCAGTTGTGTACCTGTGCCAAGGATTCATGCATACCGCACACACTTTACGTCGGGATTGGAGGATTCATGCTGGCTACGGCTTGCTAACTCAATCTAGTTCTATTTGTTGATCATTTTTACTATTGTTATCATTGCGGATCTCAATATTTTTTTTATGTGCGAATAATAAATCTAAAATTTTAGATATATCCTTTGAGTCAGAGAATTTTCTAGGATTTTTTATGTATACGAAATTATTAATTTCCAAGTTGTGTAAATGACTTATTAGTAAAATTGTAGATAGTGGGTATTTATATGAGGAAGGATTTTTTAGAATATCCTCTATTGCTAAATTACTTCCAAAAATAATAATTTTTTTCATTGGTAATACATAATTATCGAATATGGCAATAATTATCTCATTTATTTCATTTGCAGATGTTTCTGGATATAAAGTGATAATGCCAGAATCTTTAAAAAAATAGAATCAAATTTTTCCAAGTTCTGAACCATGTACTTTTAAAAATTACTTGGTGTGTCATTCTCATCAAAAAAATATCGTTTATTTCAGGATAAAAATTTTTGGGATAGTTATACTTAATTCTATAAATTTTTTTGGTCTAGAATATTTTTTTCTCATTTATATAGGAAACGATAGAAAATGAGCATAATGCCCCAATTTTTTTACATGCTTACCTTTTTTTAAATTGGAAATTAATTTTTTTCCAAAAAATGTCATTAAAAAAAGTGAAATAATACAATCGTATTTTTTAAATGAAATATGGTTAGCTTCTAAATATGAGCAGAAGCTATTTAATATTTTTTTCTTCAATTTTTATACCTCAATAAAATAAATGTTATGTTTCTTCCATTTACATTAACAACTTTGGCTTTAGAAGTTAAAATAGTTCTGCACTTCGCCGTCTGCCAGTTCGCGGTGGATGAGGTTGCCGAAGTGGTCGTAGTAAGCGGTGGCTGGTGAACTTATGGTCGAAATCGCTTTCAGAAATCAATCGGTCGAGGATGTCGTAAGTAAAGCAGTAGCGCGTCCCGTTTTCATTACTGATGGCTGACCGACATTTTCCCGGACATACCTCGGTCAGTATTTTGGGGATAAAAATTATAGGGAAGGTCATCTGAGAATTGATTTCAGACGACATTGATGTTTTTTTGGGTCTCGATCCAACCTACGGTCTAAAAATGGTCTTAAAGAGGCTTGTTACCTTTAAATACATTAAATCTTGATAGATTTGCACCTTTTGATTGAATATGTCTTATAGCTAATTCAAATTCATTAAATTCATTGAATTCTTCTATCTCATAATCTTCAGCCTGATCCAATTTATTTTTGGGTACTGTATAGTAATATGTAATATAAATTCCATTACTTTTCTTAATAGCAAACACTTGATAAACAACTTCTCCATCAATTTCAATAAGTTCATCATATCCTTTTGTTTGTAAGTTAGATAAATTTAACATATCTATTTTCCTATAATATCAATAAGTACTTCTTTTCCATCCGGAATCTAATATTTATATGCGGGTATTTTCCATGTCCTGTTCCTTTTGGATTATCCTGTTCTTTACAACGCCCCGTTTCTTTATCCATAGCATAATCTTTTCCTGATCCACAAACCGACCCGCATCAGGCTCGTAATACCTGAAGAAGTTGTAATGCAGCCCCGTTTCTTCATCGCAACACTGGTTCTGCAGGCGGAAGGGTTGGTATGCGCTATCCATGAATATAATTATTACATTTTTAGTTAAATAATATCCTCTTCGCAAGACAAGAAATAGTCATAATTACTTATGTCTAACTTCTCACATACATAAAGTTCAATTATTTTTACAACTTCATTTGATATCAAATATTCTTCATACATCGGACCAGTTTCATGAAAAATTTTTTGTAAAAAATCGAGAGATGGTTCATTCTTAAAATTTATAACCTCAATAAATTTTTCTTCATTTTTTTCAAATTTTGATATAAATCTTATGATTTTTTTCATGGTTCTATCCTTCAGTTTTTAATGGAGCCTTTCAATTGTTTGCCAGTCTTGGGGTCAAATATGCCAAGGGTTCGCGCGCACCGTACACGCCTCACGTCAGGACTGGAGGTTTCATACTGGCTACAGTTTGCTAATTACTTGAATTTAGATATGTATAGAATGCCATTTCCCATCATAACTATCAAATTCTTTTACATTATCTAATTTCCAGAGACCTGTCTGTTTTTTGAATTTATAAAGTCTTTGTACTTCCATTCCAGCGTATAGCACATCACTTTTTACAGTTATAGAGCTACCTTTTTCTTCTATTTCAATGATTTTCTCGTTATTTGGATTGAATGTTGGAGGGTAGTTAACAGTCATACATTCTAACTTTCCCATTTTTCTTGATTTATCTGTTAGGTATTTATTGTATATTTCCTTTAGTGTTTGTTTCAATATCTCATCAGGAATATCTGTGCCTGCATCGATATGCTTATTAGCATTGTCTTCCCATTTATACATTTCCATCAGAAAACTATTTAATACTGTTTCGATACTTTCATTCATAATTCAATCCTTTTTTTAGTTTTTGTTTAAGTCGTTTGTACGAAGAATAATCCACCAGATAGATCTCGATTTATAAAAAAATATCCTATGTTCTCAGTTAGATAAAAAAATTTCATTTACTTTTTTTCAGGTAGATCCATTCCTAAGATTTGACCTATGAAAATATTTTTTTCTAGAAAATCATCACTCTCTTGTTGTAAATATTCAGGTTGTCCTCCTAAAAAACTCATTTCATCTGAATTCTCAATAGGATTAATTGGATAAAATTTATCTAGGTTAAACTTGAACTGATTTTTTTATCTCCGATGATAACTTTCGTGTATCCTTGAATAGCATCGTCAATTTCAGTAATGTAGTCAAGAAAAATAATCTTCTTTGTCATAATAAGAAAAAAACGTAAATTACTTTATCTTTATATTCCTTATCCTGAAAATCTGTTTTAAATTGAGGTGCAATAGTCAATAAATTTTCAATTGGCATAAAAGCAATCAATGCTAACTCATGACCATCTGGCGCTATCACTTTATTTGAGTAGTCTAAATCTAGTCCAACTAATATACTATTTATATTGGGTTTACTATCTAAAAAGTTAAAATTAACGTATCCATTTTTTTTCATTTAAATTCTCCTAAAAATTTAAGGGCATTTCTTACCTGCTTTTTTCAATTTTCTAAGAAATTTCTTGGTTTCTTTTCTTAATTGTTTTCTTAGAGCTTTAGTTTCTTAATCCTCCTTGAGCAATATCAATCTCTCGATGTATATCAGTGAGTAGGTTAGTAATAGACATCCCATTTTTTTGAGCAAGTAGAGCCCATTTTTCCGCTTCGTTTAATTTGTTTTTGTCTTTACTGTCTTGGTAATGATCAAAGAATATATAGGCCAAATCATATTGTGCTTGAGTATTACCTAATTCGGCTGATCGAATTAACCAAAATATAAATTTATCATTGTTAAATTCATAAAAAGCAAAATAATTAGCTAATTTTGATGCTGCTTGACTATTGCCAGAGGAAGCATCAATTTTTAACTTTTCCAGATCAGTTTTAGAAATATACATACTGTCATTTATTGAAATGTTGGCATTAGATTTCATGTCTCTATCCTTACTGTATGAGTTATTATAAGACGTTAGAAAAATACTTTAAAAAAATAAATTTAAGGATTTTATGGCTTAAATGTAACATATTTACCTCCATTTAAAACCTCTCCTGTAACTGCACTAACATTTTCTGTTGCACCACGTATAGGTGCTTTTAATTCATTAGCCAATTTTTGAGCAAATGAATTGTCCCCTTTTCCTGTTTGACAAGCAACTAATGTTACTGGTTTCCTTTGCACAAGGTTTATGTCTACTCCAGTTTTTGAACAATTATCACATTTGTTCATTAGTCCTAATGGATCATTCCATTTCGTTGTATTAGGTGCAAACCAATACAAATTCTCCCCACCCAACAACCCAATAGGATCCTGATTCACAAACTGACCCACATCAGGCTCGTAATACCTGAAGAAGTTGTAATACAGGCCTTAATCATCTGTCGTTTCTCTCGGGATGCCGATTTCGGTCGCAGTGGAAGTAGTGGGTTTGTTGCCGGCTTTGTTATAGGTATAGTGGCGGTTGAACGCAATACAACAAAGATCGTCTGAAAACCTTGCGTTGGATTCAATGCTTTATCTAGATGGCAATTATCATGTTTTTTATTTAAGCATAGTTTAATTTAAAAACGACAAGCTTCCCCTCAGGATATTTACCTTCCCATCCACAAGGCCAAAACCCTTTAAAATAAGCATCTTCTATCATATTCCAAAAAGGATGATTTTTCTTATATTTGTTATTTAAATAACAATTAAATAAATCGGCATCTACATCACTAAATAAACTATCTTTTAATCCCTCCTCTAAGTTCAAGGAATTTAATTTTTTTTCAATTGCAGGAACAGCATATTCATCCCAAAAATTGTCATCTTCATCTGTAGATAGCTTTAAAATTAGTGAGTTTGATTCACGCGAATCCACCCAAACAGTCTCTAAATCATACTGCTGATATGCATATCTTTGTGCTACTGAAATATCTTGAATAATTTTCCATCGGCTGTTTTGAAAATTACCTGATACTTCTAATAAATTATTTTTTATAAATTCTAACATTATATTCATAATGCTACTCCTTATTATGTTTAGTAATTAATCCAATCTTGTTTTGTTGTCGGTTTATATAAAGTCATACTTCCTGACTTTAGTGCCTTATGAATTTTGGATTGTAATGATTGAATTTTTCTAGCCTTTTCTCTATCACATTTAGAATTCTTATCAATATTATCTACTATTTCCATAATTGCTTGGTTATATCCTCTATGATAGCCCTTATGTTTAGAACGGGTAGTCCCTTTAGATAGAGATTCCGGTAACATAATTCCGTTACCTTGGTTTCCTCTTTCAGATGACATTACGGTTTGGTTGGATTTCGAACTGATCATTCGTTTAAAGATAAGGCAAATCTAAGGCCTCATCATAACTTTCATCTAAGATTTTATTGACTGAGGCAGCAAACTGAATAGCCTCCATATCAATAGTTTCAGGATTATTAGGAATTGGAAAGACAGCTATACCTATATTATTTTCTATTAACCATGGTATCCCATCCTCTAAAAATTCTTCTGTCTCAATTTCATAAATATCAGAATTCTTATCCTCAGAATTTGCCATAATTCTCGCGAATTCTAATTCAGGCCATATGGCTAAAGATGAATTTTCCTCATCTCCCCATAATATCCAATCTCCGTCTTTGTCTGCTAAAACATATAAAACTCCAGAGTCAGTTATCCTTTTTAAAGTATGCTCATAACGTTCTTCACTGGACAAATTAAGAATTGCGTTTATTGCTTTTTTATGTAAACCCATTGTTAACCTCCTAATAAATAAGGTAAATCAAATTCTTCCCCATACCACTCATAAAAATAATCATTGATCATCTTAGCAAATTCAATTGGATCAAAAATAATAGTTTCTGTTTTTTCATCTATAGGAAAAATAGCTAATCTAATATTATTTTCAGACATTAAAGGAACGGTATCTTCTAAGAAGTTCTCTAGTTCCATTTCATCTATTCTCAATGCTTGAGGGTTCCATTGGAGAGCTAACTCCGCAAACTCAGATTCTGGAAAGATCATTAGATATTCTTTTCCTTCATCATCTTGCAAACATATCCAGTCATCCTTTCCATCTAGTAGGTATAAAGTTTCAGTACCGGATATAGTTTTAATAGAATAATCCAATCTTTCTTTAGCTGATAATTTAACAATTGAATCAATTGCTTGTTTTTGGCAGGTCCATTATTTAAATCCTTTTCTACTTAAAAATTTGATGCAGGCTACGGCTTGCTGAAGGATGGATAAGTGAGGGGTTAGAATTTCAGACTGCTTTTGGGGTTGTTAGATCTTGAAATTTATCCACACTAATACTAAAAATTATAATGAATGATTTTTAACTCTATTCCTAACTCAGATAATAATTGAATTTGATTTAAGGAGATTTTATATTCACGAGTAGCCTCATCGTTGGCCCAGCTGTAAATTATAAGCTCCTTATTTAGTTTATATTTTTTTTAAATATATAGTTTAAATCTTTCTTTATGTCTTCTATTTTTTTGTATAATTTTATTAATTTTTTCATTTAAATTTTTCCTCTTTATCTATACCAAAAAGAATAGTAAGAGTGTTCAGTTATAAATTGAACCTTTTTGTTTGGTGAGGTAAATAAATCTCCCTTACTATAAAACTCGGCATTTTTAATATTAAGTATTTTGTCTATTTCTTTCATATTGATGTAATCATTTGATTCCATATAAAATGTTACTTCAATTGTATTATTTAGCATCATTGAAACCTCATGTTGTTTTATTGCTATAAAGCACTACCCAAAGCACCAAGAGCAGCTGTATCACCAAAAGGCCCATCTAGAGGGCTGACTATAGCTACGACAGCAATAACTGTAAGACCAGCAAAATACCAATAATTTTTGTTATCAGATCGTTTTTTTTTCTTGTGTTGATGAACATTTTTTTGCTGGTGCAGTAGGAGGAGGTAGATCATCATCGCAACCAATTCCTGTTCTAATAAATTCAGAAGAATTTTTTCTTCTTAATAAAAGTTCTCCAGTTTTATTTTGTTTATAAATATCATAATGAGATACGGCTCGTTTACCAACATAATCAGCTTCAAACGCATGTGGATCTGTACCAATTTTATCTAAAATCCATTTTAATTTTTTTTGGTTAATTAGTTTGCTATCTTTTTCATCTCCGTCATTACAACCAGATGACAATCCATATAAATCTACCCAAGGTTGTACATTTGGGGAGTAGTTATAAAAATTACTTCCTCTCAGATTGCCTTTATCATCAGTCATCTCACGCAGGTTTCCGATTTGGTCGAAGTGGGAGTAGTGGGTTTGTTGGCGGTTTTCGTTGATGTGGTTTCGATAGGCGAAACCGCGTACGCGCGCTTACATCGTAGTTGGAATACCATTAGAGCTACAGTTTGCTTATGGCTTGTGATTACCAGCTAGTAATAGGTCTATGCAAATTTGCCCAAAAGTTTAATAATGATTGTTCAAAAAAACGAAATTCAGACAGATCCTTTTCTACAACTAGACCTAATTCTTTGAAAAGATATTTAGATTTCGTTCTCTCAATAACATCATATTGACTTAATAGCTCAGCAAGCCCTTTTTTTGATGAGATCTCAATTTCATTATAGTATATTGCAAGACTCACTGCTTTATCATGAAGAATTGTAACCTCAGTTAACTTTTCATTATCAAACCTCAGTACAAAATTATTTATCTCTATGATATTTTTTGCTTTTGGAATAACATTTTCTGATATATCATATTTTTTTATAATATCTGTTAGAGAACAATTAAACTCAAAATCATCTATAGCCTTATAAGGAATAAATATTAATTTATCATAAACTGAGGTTGGATCTTTTAAGTTTGCTTTTTTTGAAAGTCTGAGTATTTTTTTAACTGTATTTTCATATAAGTCTCTTATACTTTCATCGTAAATTAATACCTGCAAGAATAATTTTTTTCCTTAGAGTCAACATACAAAAAGTAAATTATATTGTGGAAAAAAATATAAAAAAATAATTTCCTTCATCAGAAATTTCTATTAAAGGATCCTCTTCTTCTAAAAAAATTTTTTTCTAAATTGAAGAAGTTAATAAGTTTTCCATCTAAGCTGAATTCATTACAACTTTCAGAAGATGATACAGTAACTAATTGAGAATCAGATTGTATCTTATGCTTTCTATCAAACTCTAATGAATAACTAGGATCATTTAAAGTAACATCATCAAAATCAGCCTTTTTTTGACCCAATACAATCCCATTTAACGAATTATTTAATATTTTCAACATAATATTTATCCTTTACTGTATTTGTCTATGTCAATTAATTTCTCAGCTATCAGGGGAAACGACCTCTAGATAGAATGTCGTTGCTAATGGTAATGAGATTCTAACGAACAAATAAATCAGACGAACTCAACAAAGATATTAAAGATCAGCTGGAAACGAAAACTGTGAGCGTGCGATCCAAACGTACTATTTGTTGTGATCGAGGGTTTCATAAGGGCTACAACTGACTCATTCATCTTCATAAGCATCACCATAGCTTTGAAAAGAAGAATCTAACCAAAACCATTCTTTTTCATTTGAAACCAATTTTTCCAGTAGTTCTGTAAATGACTTAGCAATAATGGGAGACTCATCAGGTGTAGCATGAGTTTCTATAAAACTATCATAACAAAAACCAAATCTTTTTTTGTTTAAGTCTATACTGATAAATTGACCAAGCTCTTGAGAAGATGCAATCATGAACCAATCATTACTGATATCATCTGCCAATTCCTCCCAAATAACATCATCAGCTGGATATAGAATTTGGTGTGTTGGTTGCAATTCTGAAAGTGAACTGATTCTTATCTCACAAGAAGTATCAATATTGAGGATAGCATATTCATAATTCTCATAAAAGAATTCTAAATCTTTTGGCAAAGAAAAAGCAAATTCTGGTTTTGATACCGCTTTCAAGAATTGATGTCTACTTTTTTGTTCCAATTTTTCAATTAATTCTTTGATTTTCATAAAATACTCCTTAGGACTAAAAGTTTTTGTTCAGGCTACAGCTTGCTGATTATACTCACATCGGAATTGGAAGTTAAAGCAGTATTCCCGCTTGGTTCCACATAAATTTATTTTAAATTAGCATACTACAACCTCACAATCGGATTCTCCAAAAATATACTCAATATATTCATTTAATCTTTTATCAGGTTGATAAGTAATAAGTAGATTTTCAATACTATTTTGATAAATTTTTTGTTTTTCTTGAAAATAAATAACTAATTTATCAGAATAAATTTCTACCTTTTTGAAGCCACCTATTCCTGAATATTGCTGGCTGTTTATTTCATAATAATAGTATTCTAAGTCATCAACTTCTCTTTGCAAGATTAAGTAATTATCAGGATTAGGTTTTTCACTATCTGCAAATGCAATGGTAAGAATACCATCTTCTATCTTGTAATATGTGTTTTTTGAAATAATTTCCATAAATAATTCCTTATCACATTGTTTCTTAACATTTTCCAGAACCATATTTTGCTAATCCCCAAGGATCAAGCCACATAGCCGAATTCGGCGCAAACTGATATAGATTATCTCCACCCAGCAACCCAATCGGATTCTGATTCACAAACCGACCTGCATCAGGCTTATAATACCTGAAGAAGTTGTAATACAACCCTGTTTCTTCTTTAAGGTCGTCTGAAAATTGATTTCAGATACTCTTGATATTTGGTGGAACACGACCTAACCTATGACTAGTGTTTGTTAAGAGGAATTTATTGTCCTTGACCAAGAATTTCTTCTCCAATTATTGAATCTAACTCTATCCATGCATCTTCAAGTTGATTAACAATAGAAGATGTATTTTTATTTGGATCGTCTTTTAAATTGAGATACCAAATATGTGTTAATTTCGGTATTTCATATAAAAGAGATGCTAGTCTTTTTTCAATTAGATTATGATTATGAGTATAATGCTTTATTTCATTTAAAATTTTTAATAATTCTTGGTAGTCTTTTTACATCGAATTCAAGTTCCATTCTGACCTTATAAATAAAACGATTATTTTCAAGTTTTTTTCTAATAATTCTTTCATGCTAACCACCTTTTAAGTTATACAAAGCAAAGGATTGCTTCTGCTGGAATAGTTTATTTATTTGCGTTCACTCCAATAGAAATAGATAACACATCTTCCTCATTGTCGAGTAGAGATATATCGATAACTTTATCTATTTTATGACTAAATAATTTTAAACAATAAAAAAATTAGGTTTGTTTATTAATTCTAGCCAATTGCTAATATTTTTTTTATTTTTGATAATAAACAAGGGGAATACTTCTATTGGTGTTTCAGTTTGCATCATTTATTCCTCCATAAAAGTATACATAAGCAATATCATTTTTCCTCTGGTGCAAAAAGAATTTAATATTTCATTTTTTTATCGATAAAGTAAAATTTTTCTTTTTAATAATTCTATATTTCTATAGGGGGTAAAAGTACGATTTATTATTTCACATGAGAGTGGATATGGAATAATTTTTTCAGAATCTGAAATTAAATGATTTAAAAAATGAATTTCTTTCATTTTTTTCATTAAATGATTCTGTTTTAAAGTAAAGATTTTATCTTCTAAAGTTGTCATGATACTATTTCCTATGTTGTACGGTTACATTACCTTTGTAGTACTTCCAAGAAAATGCACCATTCCCATTATTTCTTTTTTGAATAAGATTTTCTTCCATTTTGGTAGTAGCTACATGCCAGTGCGGACAAGGATGTTTTCCAATCGGAAGGGTGGGTGAGCGCTATACCGATTTGGTCGTAGACGTAATTTAGGACGCCGCTTCTTTGGTTGGCACTTTGAATCAAGTTACCGGCTTTGTCGTAGGCGTAGCAACGGTTGAATACGGTGCAACAATCTATAAAAAATGTTTCAGACGACCTTAATATCTTAGCCATCTGAAATACTTTGTAAAAGATATCAATACTATGATTTGCTAATAGGATCTATCCATTTATTTTCCAATAGCCATTTCTCAACGTCATATAAAAAATTAGGATTAATTTTTTTAAGTATAGGAAATTGCTTTTCTTTTTTCTTTATGGTTTCAAAAAAATATCGATAAAACTCTTTGCCCAACATTTTTCTCTGTGCATTTATATCTTTTTTGATAGGTATAAAATCTTCCTCATAAACAACAATGTCAAACCCTAGTGCATTATAATTATCCTCTTTTGAATATCGAGATTTAGATTTCCAACCACTATCTTTTTCTAAACACCTAAAACATACTACCAAATCAAAAGGAAATTCAGTATATTTTTTTAAAATAGGCTGTAAACCATTCTCTATTTCACTATCTAACATACTAACTTTACTCCATTTTGGAGAGTCACTTGTAGTCCGTATTTCCATATTCACCTCTTTATTTTATAAACAGAATAAAACTAATGCTTACATTTATTCCCTGCTGGTAGTTTGCCTCTTTTCTTAATATATTTAATAATTTTCAACCTTTCCCAACGTTGCATTACTTATTTAGGTCCCTTCATAACTTTTATATATTTTAAATTATTTCTATCTAACCATTGTTGAGAATATCGGCGCTGAACACCATTAACAATATTTTTTGTCTCCCCAATTTTCCAAATATCTCCTTTTTCAACCAAACCTTACCCATAGGCTCACATTTACCCCATTCCATTACAGGATAAAAGCCATCTTTCCTTGCAACAAGATAATAAAGTTCTTTAAGTCCTAAAGGATCAATCCAACTCTGCGTATTGGGAGAAAATTGATAGAAATTTTCTCCTCCTACCAAACCTATTACATCTTGACTTACAAACCGTCCTGTTTCTGAATCGTAATAGAGGAAATAGTTATAGTGGAGTCCTGTTTCAGAATCGTAATACTGGTTTTGCAATCTAAACGGCTGATGCGCGTTCTGATAGACGCGTTCATCTTTTTTCAGACGCCCCCAGGAGGTATATTCGCCGTACCACAAGAGATTGCCGTGGATGTCGGTCTTCTCGCGCGGTATACCAATTTGGTCGCAGTGGAAGTAGTGGGATTGTTGGTGACTTTCGCTGTCTTCGTTGATGTGGCTTAGACAGGCGAAACCGCGTACGTGCGTACCGCACGTACCCTACGTCGGGATTGGAGGTTTCGTACGGGATACGGTTTGCTATAACTTACTTACAGAGTATTTCATGTTAGAGGAAGAAATTCCATCTTCAAATTATTACTAATAACTAATTCTTTGAATTTATCAGAAAAAGCCCAAATTAAATCATCATTTATATCTTTTGCACAAAACTCAAAACCAGATATATTTCCTAAAAATACAGGTGGATAATCAATAAACTTCTCTCCATCTATTTCATAAAAAAATTTGATTTTTTTCCATATCTACTAATCTAGCAGTTAATTTAATTTTTTTCCAAGGAAAAAAATTTAAATTCATCATTCTTGATTCTAAGTTTAGCCGGAAAAAAATCTAATTCATCTTTTTAATTTATCAGCCAATTTATTAATGAAAGTTTCAGAGAACAATAACATCTTAGGAATTGTTTGAATATAATCTGTATTAGAAATATTTTTGGAGGTATATCCACTCTGAGCTATAAAAACTGCTTCATCTGTATAATTACCTTTATTGTAATTAATAAATTCTACAATTTTTCTATCATCCTGTTTTAAGTCCACATACGCTTCTTCATTATCAACAGCAGAGTATATTTGATAAAGAGTCATCATTTTGTCCTTTCTTACTATTACTTTTAGAAATTGGTGCAGCACAAATACATTTGCCAGTTCTAAAAGCTTCTCCTAATTCGTTTTGCATTTTTAATATTTCTTATGAGATTTTATTTTTACTCCATTTTTTATTTTTAGCAATGGTAGCCAATCTTTCTAATCGTTGCTCCAGTCTCGAATCTGTGCCAAAGACTCGTAGGAATCCGGGGGTGTAGATATAGGTATACTTGCCATTTCAAACGAATCTGGTGGCATCTTCGAGGCCGTATGAAGCTTCTTCGTTTTTTAGACGGCCTTTAGGTTGTTTGTTGGTAACTACCCTAACTTATGCTTTGTTATACATAATTTCCTATCTTTTTTCTTAAAAATAAAAATATTTTTACCCAAAAGGGTGTTGTTAATCCCCAAATTCCTCCGAATATCAATCCTTCAAAGAGCATAAAATTCTCACTTTTGATTTGTATAGCTAATCCCAGCAATATCCCAATTAACATTTGAATTATGGATAGATATTTAATATTTTTTCTTTCTAATTCTAAATGAAATAAAATAACTAGAAAGAAAGAGATGATCGGAAACACGACCAACTTAACTATCGTGTTATCCCCATAATAAGCCATCCATAACCAAAAACAAATCCATGAAATTAGAATACTTATCCAATACTTTTTAATAAATTCTTTAAATTTAATTAATATGAAAGTCCTTTGGCTATGATGTTTACAGCATATTCTTGAGTTATTTTTGTTCATATAAAGTTAAATTCTTTTCTGTGCTTTTATATATGTCTGTATAGAAATAAATTCTATTACCTTTTATCTCTTTCAGATAAACCAAGTCTTCGATACCCCCAATATACTCAATTGATAAATCATCTAAATTTAATGTTGCAAGCCTAAATCCAACAAGGCAAAATCGTCTAATGAAAACTGGAATATATATTTTTCTATTGGAATACAACAAAGGCCCTCCAAACCCCTGTTCTTTAATAATAACTTGACCGTTAATGGATAGACTTCCAACTAAGGGAGAACCTTGATTTACTTCCATCAAATCAAGGTAACTGACTTCCCATTTGTCAAACAAAAAATTTTCTTGAAAGTCTAAAGGAGTTTCATTCAAAATTTTTAACTTAGGCATTTTTATAGTCAAAGAATTGAAATCTTCTTCTAATTCTACAAGGAGTTTACCAACCTCATTATTAAGTGGCCAAGAATCAATTACTATCCGAGACAATAAAAATTCTTTTCCTTTTTTTTGTTGAAAAATACTTTCTGAATTCAGATAATTAATCATGTCAGATAGTTCATTTTTTATAGAAACTAACTGCTGTTTATTTGTATAACTATATTCATCACAATTATTAATCATTTTATCAATTTCGACTAAAACTATATTAATCTTTTTTATAAATTGCTCATGATTCATTGTCTTATTAAACTTTCTAAGTTATTAATATATTTTTGTGTTTGTCCACCAAACAACCCAATCGGGTCCTGATTCACAAACTGCCCCTCCTCAGGCTCGTAATACCTGAAGAAGTAGTAGTGTAACCCTGTTTCGCGGTCAGCATATTGGTTCTGCAATGGAACGGCTGATGCGCATTCTTGTAAACCGGCTCATTCTTTCAGACGACTCCAGCCGGTGTAGTTACCGAACCACAACAAATTGCCGTCCCTATCGGTCATCTCTCTTGGGATGTCGATTTGGTCGCAGTGGAAGTAGTGGGTTTGTCGGCAGTTTCGCCGTATTCGTTGATGTTGTTTCGAAAGATGAAACCGCTTACATTTGTACCGCGCATTCCCTGCGTCAGGACTAAAGATTTTGTGTAGGTTGCGGCTTACTGGAATCAATAACAGGAATTGGGTAGTTTTGAATTACATAGACATCATCAATATTACAAGTCTCATATATCCATTTATTCCAGTTATCTATTACCCATTGTCTATCTATTCCAGCAAAGTGATTTGATTCAGCTTCCTTTGGAAGTTTAATTAAAATTAATCCCGCTTTATGACCAGTAGATACAACAAGTCCAAATTTTCTATTACTATCTGGAAATTCAACTAACATCAGATTGACATATTTTTCATGTGGATATGGACCTGGAAATCTAAAAACAGTATCATGTGTCAAATTACCATGATGATTTACTAATTTTTGCATCATTTAATCCTTATATCGTGTCCACCACTAGAATCTTGTTTACCTTTTTCATTTAAACACTTATCAACTTCACCCATGTGTTTATCTTTCTTATTTAGTTTTTCAAACCTTCCATATTGTGTCGCTGTGCCAGGAGTTCGTAGCTGTCGGGAACGATATAGAGATAGGTATACCTACCGTCCCAGACGACCTTAAAGAAGATAGTGAGGTCGTATGAAATATCGAATCTTACTTTTTGGTTTTTTTCTTAGGATTTAATTCTTCTTTACGTTGCTTATAAAATTGCCAATATTTTTTGTCTTCCATAGAGAAAGGTGTGTAACGTAGCTCATTATAAGTTAGGTCAAAATATTTATAGGCATTTTCCATATCACCTAGTTCGTAATAGATAATACCTGCCCATAGAAATATACTGCCATCAGGCACTGTTTTTCGCGCCTCTAATGCAATATTTATCCATGCAAGTGCCTTAGAATAATCCTTTAACTCTTTAAATCTGGCAGAAATTTCAGAACATAGCCCACTAGTAGGGGTTACGAATTGAGTAGCAGGTTTTGGAATTAAATCCCAAGCCCTCATTAACTCATCAATCCTTTCCTGAAGAGTTTTAGCCTGTCTCGACTCACATATAATATTATCAATTTCACTATTTAACTCAGGATTAATATCAGATAAATACATGGTTTTCCTTTCCTTTCATTCATAACTCTTCATTAACAGCCTTTAGTTAATTTTTCATTTTTAAGCTTACGGGGTTTCTTATAACGTTCTTTGCTTTTTGTCCCACGGGAATAGGTGCCTGGCCCATATTCCAATCGATAATTATTAGAATCAAGCATCCATTTCCGCACTGCCTGAGATTTAGCTCCATGATAACGACCGCAACGATTCCAATAAGAAACAGCATCTTCAGGATTATGTCCCTTATGTGCATTCCTTAAAAAAAGTATTTGTTACAATCTACATCTTTGAAAAACTGCACCCTCAGAAATCTGTAAAATCGTCTGAAAGTTGTATTTCAGACGACCTTGATGTTGAACGGTAATCGGATTACTAAAGAACCGAAATTTCAGACGGTCTCAAAAGAGATATTGAGCCCGTCTGAAAAAAACAGAAATCGCGTGCGTACCACACACCCCTACGTCAGGATTGGAAGTTTTGTGTAGGTGCGGACTTACTCTACATCGGAATTGGAAGTTTCATTGGCTACAGTTCGATTACACCTCGATAAAACATTCAAAAAAATCAAACTGATTTTTTTATCGAATGCAATTAATAACTTGCCTTCAGGAATTTTTTTCCCTGTCATACCTCCTATACAAATTCCGAGATTCTTAAAAAGGATATATTTTTTTCCTTCGATAAATTCTGAATCGATGGCTTTAAGATCTTCGATTGAATTTTTTTAAATATATCAAAAATCTCCTAATATGGGATTAGAATCTTTTTAAGCAATACCCATAAACCAATTTATTGTTTTCATAAACTAACTCACAAGCATTCCTATATTCCACCTTATTATTCATAATATTATCTTCAACCATTCTTGCTGGTTTTCCATATTTTTCTTGTATTTCCTCAAGAGAAGTACCAAATACAAAATCACCAATTGATTCAAATGGCTTAATCAAGTAGGTCATATTAACCCTTTCCAATATATTTACATTAATAAAATTAGGAACATTCACCAATAATTCTAGCAATCTTGCTTTGCCTGTTTCCTAGAATTAATCCCTACCGTTTAGTTTCCGAAATCATCCTCCTACATGATTTTATATACGCCTTTTTTATTTTATCTTCAAAAGGCGACAGTATGATATAAAAAAACCCTTTCGTGCGCATATTTTTGACGAAATAAGATGAAGGTCATCTGAAAAAGCAGAAACTGCGTACCGCACACACCCTTCGTCAGGGATTGGAGGTTTCATGTGGTCTACGGCTTGCTTTGGGCTACTTTACAGTTGATAATTAAATTTAGAAAATTATGTCTAATACTCTATTTTTTTAAAATAAATTCTTTTTAAATGTTCTAAAAATATTATCTAACTCTTCCTTGCTTAAAATTTGGTTGCTCTTAGTAAATTTTTGCTGTTTTCGCATATAGGGAAAAAGTGAAACTCATTATTTGGAAAGAACATTTCTCCTTCAAATGAAATTTCATGTCCATTTAAAGAAACAATTAACATACCTCTTGAAATTTTTCAATTACGAAAATCATCCATAGTAATTACCTTTTGAAATATAACAGTTGAAATCTTTGTTTTAGGATCTATATTAGGATTGTTCTTCAAAGCGGGTAATTCTCTATTTTCCCATATATTTCCTGGTCGCATATCTTTGCCAATAACGCCTGTTACAGTACCAGAAGCGCATGTTGCATACTCTGATGAAATATCTTCCCATGCTTTAATGCTTGCATGGTAATTTTGATCCCACGTAGGCATGATAATTTTTTTCTAGCTTCAATTAACATTTCTGATGTAGTTCCTCCATTAGATTTGGCAATATCGGCAGCAATATGTTGTCCACCAATACCATCTGTTCTACCTGACCAAAAAAATGCTGTGTTTGGTTCTGTTTTAACTTTGCTATTATCACAGCATTTATTCAAACCTAGAGGATCTAGCCAATCTTACCCATTAGGCGCAAACCAATAAAGATTCTCTCCCCATCAATCCAATAGGCTCCTGGTTTACAAACCGCCCCGCATCAGACTTATAATACCTGAAGAAGTTGTAATGCAGTCCGGTTTCTTCATCGAAGTACTGGTTTTGCAGTCGAAACGGCTGATGCCGCCTTCCTGAATGAGTCCGATTTTGTCATAAACGTAATGGAGGACTTCGCTTCTTTGATCAGTGCTTTGAATCAGGTTGCCATGTCCATTGGGCTCCGTATTTTTCAAGTAAATCAAAGCTTGCTTGAGGTCCCATGCTTCCAGCCTTGTAGTCATGAAGGGGAGCACCGTTTTCAGCCCAAAGCTTCTCAATACGGTCAATCAATTTCCATGATGCACTCACTTCATCCCAGTGGCTAAAGTTTGTTGAGTTGTTATTTAAAAACATCGTAGATCAATTTTTTTCATATGGATCTGGTGAAGCACCTGTAGCAGTCGCATCTGTTCGATAGTCAAGAGAATTTGGCGCAAGGCTAAACTCTTCCCCTACCTTTTTACCATTAAGACTGAGAGAGAATCCTTCAGTCGGTTGGATATAGATGGTAAGCACATTCGGTGCTAGGGGTTCTCCAAAAAAATGGAAT